>Ga0351867_10003_pt1 | contig 179903 bp, 158 predicted proteins | sample TotcelHFGM3001M8_FD_206779 | JGI IMG/M metagenome (GOLD analysis project Ga0351867, IMG submission 206779) | Enriched cells from coal bed in the Powder River Basin, Montana, United States - Total cells FGM rep2 HSBNCT.FGM.300.1.M8 ...
TACAGTTACTTTATAATCGCGATCGTGTGCATCACGCGTGGTCGATTGCACCGCCATGTCGGTGGAAACGCCACAAATTACTAAATTTTGAATTTTTTGCGCGCGCAGAATAGCTTCTAAATCCGTCGCATAAAATGCATTAATTCGATGTTTAATGACGACAAAATCTTCGGGTTGTTTATCGAGATTTGCGTGAAATTCAGTGCCCCAATTATTTAACTGCAAAGCTTGATATTGTTTAGCTTTACCGAAAATTGGGGACTCTGCTGGGCATTCAAGATAACTCGGACTAAATCCTACTTTAACAAAAATAATCGGAACATTAGCTTTACGCGCTTGTTTTATCACTTTATTCGCGTTTTCAATCGTATAGTGCGATTGGATAAAATTAGCAGAGCCTGCAATTTTTCCTTTAGGGTCTACGATATCATTGATGAAATCAATCACTAACAATGCGCTATCTTGCATATTTTACCTCTGTAACAAACTTCGATTACGGCTATAGAAAAAATAAATGGCTATGCCTATAAGCAGCCATATTGCAAATCTTCCCCATGTTACTAAAGGAAGATGGAACATTAAATATAAACAGAAAATAATTCCAAGCAAAGGAAGTATGGGATAAAAAGGCAAGCGAAATTTAGTGGTTAATTCAGGCCTTTTCCAACGCAGGACAATAACGCCCGCACAAACTAAAATAAAAGCCAAGAGAGTCCCAATATTAACAAGCTCAACGGCTTCATTGATGGGGGTCAAACCCGCAATAATAGCCATAACAATACCACTATAAATAATCACGGTAACGGGGGTCAGGGTAGTGGGATGTATTCTCGAAAAAACGGGGGGAAGTAAATGGTCGCGACTCATCGCTAAAAATACGCGAGTTAAACCATAATACATCACCAGCATGACTGAAGTAAGTCCTGCAATGGCACCCAAAGCAATAAATCCAGCAGCAACGTTATGACCAATGACCAATAAAGCATGCGCAATGGGTGAAGCCACATTGAGCTCTGTATAAGGCACAATCCCCGTCACTAACCCAGCAACAATTAAATAAACGAATCCGCAAATCACGACCGAAAAAAGGATACCTATCGGTAAATCTCGCGCGGGTTTCACCGCTTCTTCTGCTGTAGTGGAAACAGCATCAAATCCAATATAAGCAAAAAACACTAGCGCGGCTCCCCTGACAATCCCATCCCACCCAAAGGGTGCAAATGGCTGCCAATTTTTTACTTGTACGTAAAAAGCGGCGACCACCACAAAAAGACAGATCACCGCTAATTTCACCAACACAATAATGGAATTAAAGCGTGCACTTTGTTTAACACCAATCGATAATAACGCGGTTAAAATTAAGATGATTAAGACCGCTGGTAAATTAATGATGCCCCCTGCGAATGGATTATGCGCAATTGCATTCGGCAACCCTAACCCCACAGCTTGCAAACCATTAATGACGTATCCAGACCATCCAATTGCGACGGTTGAAACCGACATACCATATTCTAGCAATAAATCCCAACCGATAATCCATGCGATAAGCTCACCGAATCCGACATAAGCATAAGTGTACGCGCTACCACAGCCACCAATATTGGCAGCCAATTCGGCGTAGGCTAAGGCAGCTAGAGCACTCGCAAATCCCGCGAGTAAATAGGAAATCACCACAGCAGGACCCGCTTTGGTGGCGGCAACTACTCCGGTTAACACAAATACCCCTGCGCCAATAATGGCGCCGATCCCTAGTAAAACAAGATCAAATGCGTGTAAACAGCGACGTAACGATTTACCACTGGGGGGCTCTTCCATGTCTTGGATAGACTTAGTGCGGAATAATTCTTTGAGTGTCATCATACCGATCGTCCTTGAATGAGTATGAAATCATGTTTTATTTTAATCCCTCTGATGACATATTGCGAGCACTTGCTTTATTTATTTTATTTGCAGAAAATAGTGAATTCAAAGCCACAATTATTGACCATGAATCTTAAAATCATTATTGACAAAATCGTTCACAATCGCGAAATAATTCATTTCGACGACGGCATACACCATATATCGAGTCAGCATAATATTATCTTTTTCAAATATCACGATGAACAGCGTCAACTTCATTTGCCAACGAATTTTTTTGATAAATTGCTTGGATATTTCCGATTAGCGCGCCGATTGTTACGTTTAGACAAAAATAATGTTTTCTATACAGGCGAAAATAAATTTATTATTATTCGGCGCGGTAAAGTTTATTTATATGATTGGAAAACAACAAAGCTCACCCAAACGTTAACACTTAAATTAAGTCAGAATGTTTTGCACGGATCTTTATTATCATTACCAACTGGGGAAATTTATTTCGGCGAATATGGTTCAAACCCACAACGTCAAAGCGTTCCGGTTTATAGAAGTGTTGATCAAGGACAAAGCTGGGAAATTATTTATGAATTTCCCGCAGGCAAAATTCGCCATGTTCACGCCCTCCAATGGGACCCCATCAGTGAAAAAATTTGGATTTTTAATGGCGATTATGATGGTGAATGTTGGATTTTATTGACGGATAAATCATTTAAATCCATTCAATGGTTAGGCGATGGCACGCAAAAATGGCGAGCCTGTGGAGCATTTTTTGAAAAAAAATACGTGTTTTGGGGCATGGATTCACCATTAACCGAAAATTTTTGGTGCTGTTATGACAGAGAAACCGGCCAATTAACGCAATCACAGTCTTTTTCAGGACCCATCTGGTACAGCAAGAAATTGGCGAATGGATATTATTTAATTGCGGCTACCTGCGAAATTGGTCCCGGTGTCAAAGAGAATAATGCCAATATTTATTTATCGCGTGATTTATTCAATTGGACCAAAGTATTAACTTTAGCACATGACGGTTTACCGAAAGGTTATTTTAAATTCGGCGTAATTGCATTTGCTGAAGGCCAGCAAACTAGTGATCATTTTTGGATTTTTGGCGAAGCTCTAAAAAAATTGGATGGCAAGGCAGCACTTTGTCGGATTGAATATGTATAAAATAATTTTATTTTCACCTAGTATTTATAGCAATTATACGCTCTGCGTCGCCGAAATGTTGCGGCAAAAGGATCTCGAAATTGCAGGAATTTTTGCAGTAAAACTTTTCAATCGTCAACGCATCAAGAATGAAATTCGGCACAACGGCACAAATTTAATTAATAAATGCTTTAATAAAATTATTTTTCGTAATCAAGTAAAAGATTATTATTGCCTAGCAAGTTTAAAGCGCGATTTACATATTACCAGCAAACATCTAAAAATATATGCACGACAACATCAAATACCTATTTGGATGGTGGAAAATCTTAACACTCCCTTCGTCGCGAATAAATTGCAAGAAATTCAGCCGGATTTAGCGGTTTTTACAGGAGGTGGTATCATCCGCGAATCTATTTTAACGAAATGTGGGCACGGCGTTATTAATTGTCATGAAGGAATCTTACCGTATTATCGTGGGCGAAGTACGATTGAATGGCCTATTTTATTAAATGATTTTAATAATATTGGAATTTCTACCCATTTAATGACAAAAAACATTGATGAAGGACCGATCCTAACGACCCAAAGAATTCCTTTTATTCCGAATGAAAAATTTTCTGATTATCACCATCGTCTCGCTCCTCTCATGTGTGAGGAACTCGTAAATTCCAGCGTTCAATTATTAAATCATAAGATAATTCCGCAATTCCAAGCAAAACAAGAGGGTAAACTATTTTTTAAAATGGGTCGTTATGCTCTTGAATTAGCACAAGAAAAAATGTGCTGCTAAAATCACAGATCATGTGTAGCCAGAAAAATACATAATGCTCCCGGAGCTTCGATCCGGGCTACTTATTAAGTTTATATTAACTAAAATACGGGGTTTTTATACTTCTGATTTCATGTATGATCACTTCTCGATTCATTGACGAATCCAGGAATTCGTGCGCACGGAACTGCACAAGCAAGGGAAGGTAATTAAATTATTTAATCAATAATCAGAGAGAGATCCGTATGAAACGAATTGATTTCAAACTTAGCGCTTTAATTCTTGGCGCAGCGATGTCAACGTGTGCAATGGCTTCACCCACTGGACTTTATACATTTATTGGCGGCGGTGCGCTGTATTTACAAAATGCAAAATTAAATGCGACCAATATTACACTTTTGAATTTAACTCCAATTACTACCAATTATACAATTCAATATAATACCGATAAAAATGATTGGGATTATGCGCTACGTGCAGCAGTGGGTTATCTTTTCAATCCAGACTCCAGTCAATCACATGCGTTTGGTATTGAAGTGGGTTACAATTATTTTGGATCTAAAACTAATTCCGTCCAAAATACATTAACTTTACCCATGGTTAATGCAGATTTTACATTAACCAGCTCCAACAAAACCACCGCGTGGGCTACCGATTTTGTCGGCGTGTATAGTCAAGATGTTGCTGCTAATACGAATCTTTTTATTAAATTTGGTATCGGCTACGAAAATATAAATTATAAAATTAATAACGTCGTAAACTTCCCAACTCCCTATTATGAAAGCGCTTCTTTGAATCGAGATGGGGTCGGGGTTGCTGGCGGTATTGGCGTACAATATGCAATTAACCAACATGTTGCTATTCGTGCCGAAGTAGATGCGCTTAAAGGTAAACCAGGAATTGGCTATGTCCAAGGTTTAGCTGGATTAGTTTTTACATTTAATTAATAGGAATTCACGATGAAAAATAAGTTAATGACATTAATGGGTGCTGCAATTTTAGCAAATATAAGTTTAAATGCATCTGCTTTAACAACGACAGTCATTCCTTTGAATTTGGAGGAACAGAATTATATTTGGAGTGACAAACCGTTAAAGGTTGAATTTCAGATTGAAAAAATCAATGGTAATTTTAATGATCCAATCTGGAATACATCAAAAGTACTTACCGCCGAATCAGGCAACAAAGCCGACCGCAAAAACGCATTATATTTATTAAATACCAGTGGTGAGGCGCTTCTATCCGGTAAATTACGTATTAATTACACCTTTACCCAGGGCGATAAGACGGTTAAATCAGACAGTATTGTAGTTAACGTTTTGAATAATCACCTTGAATTTTCTCACCTATACTTCAAAGGACCCAACTTTAACTGCACTCTTGTGACTGACGACACAACTGTAGGCGCAGATTGTTGGTAATTTTGCCTCAAGCAGCCTGTCATACCCCTTCAGGCTGCTTACCTTAATGGCTCAGTAATTTCTGCTATATTATTCCAATAATATAAATGTGGAGAAATCATGAAAAAAGAGCAGAAAATTCAAGGTTCATTTCCCCATATTTTCGAACACTATCAAGCCATGCCCGCTTGTTATCAATTTGAAAAAATGCCGATCGAAAAATTAAGTGAAGAAATTTCACGTCAATATATTTATGCTAGTCAATCGATGTTAGTCAAATGGATTTTCAAAACAGGCGCACACATTCCGCTGCATCATCATTTAAGCGAACAAATTACTTGGATAATAGAAGGTAAAGTGAAAGTTTATTCCCAAGGAAAAGAATTTATTATTGCTGCCGGCGAAGTGATTGTCCCTCCACACGTTCCCCACGAATTTTTCGCGCTCGAAGACACGATTGATATCGATGTTTTGGCGCCGGTGCGGGAAGATTGGATTAATCAGCTGGATCATTTCTACAAGAAATCTTGAAACAGTAGAAACTCTTTAAGTAACGTGCAATTATTTCATCGCGGAGACGCAAAGTGATGATGGAGCGCAAAAAATTGAATTAGGCTTCCCTTTGCGTTTACGAATTCATCCCCCTAATGGAAATCAATCATCGTAATCGAAGAATCCGGAATTTCCCAACCCAAAAATTGTTTGGCTGTACGCGAAAATCTTAATGGTGAATCCGTTACTAAAAAATTCATGCGAGGTAAATCGGCTTGATCTTTTTCGATCGCTAAATTTTTTAATTGCATTAATTCCGCAGTCATCTCAGCTGTAGTTTTGGCAGAATCTACAATATGCATGCGATCACCCACTACATTTTTAATAACCGGTAAAAATGCAGGATAATGCGTGCAACCTAACACTAAACAATCCACCGCCCCGTTGGCCGGACTATGTAAAATAGGTTCTAAATAACGACGCACCGTGGCCTCGGCGATCGTGTCATCAGTCCAACCTTCTTCAGCTAAAGCCACCAACAATCCACAACTTTGCGCAATGATATTAGTATCATTGCGCAATTGACGAATCGCACGCTGATAGCTTTGGGCATTGACTGTCGCCTCAGTGCCAATAACAGCAATGTGTCCAGTTACTGAGGCCCGTACCGCAGCCTTGGCACCGGGTTCCACAACCCCAATGATGGGCAAATCCACATAAACTTCCTGCAGGTGTTTTAAACACACTGCGGTTACCGTATTACAAGCTACCACCAATAATTTGATGCCGCGTTTAATGAGTGTCGAAGCTGCTTGCTCAGCATAACGCGTGATGGTTTCGGGACTTTTGATCCCATAGGGAACCCGTGCGGTGTCTCCCAGATACAAATAAGATTCTTGCGGCAACATGTCGTAAAGTGCGCGCAACACGGTCAGTCCACCAACGCCAGAATCGAACACGCCAATCGGCAGATCAAGTTTGGGAGTAATCATAGCGGAAGAATCTCACATCTCAAATAATTGATAGTATAGCAAAACATCTCCCACTCTGTGGTAAATTGGATAAGTACCTACATGCTATTCTTATAGTAAGAAGCTAGGAGAGAAGGCCATGTACGCGTCAAAGTATGTTTCAAAACAGCCTGATCCACAAGGGATTATTCATTATTCTGCGGAAGAAAATGAAATCTGGGCCAACCTGTATGAAAAGCAAATTCAGATTGTCCAGCGTCGGGCATGTGATGAGTATATGCAGGGTCTCAATATTCTAAACATGCCCTCCCATCGTGTACCACAGTGTAGTGACATCAATATTGCATTACAAAAAGCCTCAAATTTCAGCGTAAAACACGTCGATGCATTAATTCCGTTTAATGAATTTTTTGCTTTACTCGCTAATCGGCAATTTCCCGCTGCCGCTTTTTTGCGAACGCGCGAAGATTTTGAATATATTAAAGAACCGGATATTTTTCATGAATATTTCGGTCATTGCCCCATGCTGACTTTACCTGATTTTGCAAACTTTATGGCAGCTTATGGGAATTTAGCAAAAGATGTTTCGCACAAAGAACAAGTTTTACTAGCCAGATTATATTGGTTCACTGTGGAATTTGGTTTAATTCAAACGCAAAAAGGATTACGCATTTATGGCGGCGGTATTTTATCATCGCCAGATGAAACGATTTTTGCTGTAGAAAATCCACAACCAAAACGCCTACCTTTTAATGCGATAGAAGCGCTACGCACACCTTATCGAATTGATATCAAACAACCGATTTATTTTGTCATTAATGATTATCAACAACTTTATGATTTATTTTCGCAAGATTTATTAGGTCTAGTGCACAAAGCGATGAAGCTCGGTGATTACACTTTGAGTCCAATTGCGCTTTAAATCGAACTACCAAAATTTTCCTGCATCGACATTAACAACTTGACCGGTCATTGAAGTATTTTCGACTAAAAACCAAGCCGTAAGTGCAATGTCTTCAATCGAAACCAAACGTTTTAATAAAGTACGATTAATTAACTTTTCACGAATTTCTTGCGGTAAATTTTGGTGCTCTGACCACAGTGTAATTCCGGGCGCAATGGCATTGACCCGCACCTCGGGACCTAATTCCGTTGCAAGTGCTTTCGTCATCATAATTGCGCCGCTTTTTGCGATAGAATAAATGGCAAATTCCGGGACGGAACGACCTAAACTCGCATCTGAATCTGTCATATTAATAATACAACCTTTAGATTTTTTTAAATGTATTCGTGCAGCTTGCGCTAAAAAATAAGCGTTAGTTAAATTACTGTCGATTAATGCATGCCACTCTTCGACGGTCGCAGTTTCCAAATGCGTGGCATAAAAATCCGAAGCATTATTAACGAGCACATTTAATCTTCCCCATTGATCAATAGCTGCTTCAATTATTCCTGGCAGTTGTTTCAAATCGCAAAGATCGGCTTGATAACTCATTGCAGAATTATTTCGAATTGCATTTAATTCTTTACAAGCTGCTTCAGCTTCTTCTTGGGATTTTCGATAATGAATTAAAACATTGTAACCTTTGCTATGCAGCATCCTTGCGATAGCTAGTCCCAAACGCGCTGCAGATCCAGTGACGACCGCGGTTTTCATTAATTACCTGAATAACTGCCGCCGATGGTTTTCGAAAAAATTTCCACCTCGCGTACTTTCGCATATTTATCAAATCCATGTTCTTTTAGTTTACACATGAGATGGTCATAAAAATCTTTAGATAAATTTTCATACGAAATAACAAAATCGGTAGGACAAATTCGAATTTTATGTTTTTCAACTAATGATTGAATGGTCGGGAAAATAGGATCGTTTTTGTGAATTAAAAAAGCGTGATCCATTTGTTTTAACTTATCTTTGACTAATTCTTTTAATACATCCGTATCCAAAATAAATCCGGTGTCATCTAAAGTTTCCCCTTCCAAGGTCACTTTTATATGGAGGGTATGGCCGTGGATTTGAAATTCAGGATTCATGGTATCAAAATTATATAATGAACGACCGCGAATTGTTGCTGATTCTTCACCTTTTATCCAATTGCGTTCAGCAATATCACACTTAAAAATCTTAGTGACTGTATACGACATGCTATTTGCCTCAAAACGACATTATACTAAAAAATATAGCACGTGGTCATTGCATTTTTTAAGCGGCTGAAAATAAACAGCTTATTAGGCGCCGCATTTTGCTATAGTTAAGAAGAATGGCTTATATGCTATGAACAAGGTTCGAAATCATGGTGAGAGAATGGATAAAAAAGTCGATGATATTTTAAATAACGCAGAAAAACAGCTGCAAGAAATCGAAAAAGATATTATACAGCTCAGAAAGCTGATCGGTTTTAAGAGCGCAAATGAAAACATTGCAGAACATGTTAGTGAAAAATATTTATTAAGAGCAGAAAAATTATTAGTTCGCTATTTTAATTTAATTTTACAGACTTTATTAATTGATACTGAAGAAGATTATAATGTTATTGGTACACCACGACGTCTGGCTAAAATGTATATCCACGAAATATTAGCCGGACGCTACCAAGAACCACCAAAAATTTGTTGTTTTCCCAACGTGCATCAAAAATCAAGTTCTGCAATTAATATGATTGGTCCAATTAGAGTAAGAAGCTTGTGTGCTCATCATTTTTTACCGATAAATGGCTACGTATGGTGTGGTGTTGTGTATGGCGAAAAACTTTTAGGTCTATCTAAATTTAAGCGTATTGTAGAATGGGTAATGACACGCCCACAAATTCAAGAAGAAGCTGTAGAACAACTAGCAGATGAATTTGAAAGATATATTCAGCCGCGGGGAACTGCAATTTATATGCAGGCAGCGCACTCGTGTATGTTATGGCGCGGCGTGAAAGCAGAAATGTCGCAATTTTCTAACTACACACGACGCGGGCTTTTTGCTGACAGCGAAGAATATTTTTCATCATTTATGCGCATGGTGGCCCTACAAATTCATAATTGAGGAAACCATGAAAAAAGATGCCATCATCGATGCTGATGCTCACGTCTTAGAAACCGAAACCACTTGGTCTTATATCGATAAATCGAATTTAAAATATCGTCCGATACTATATTCTTCTACACAAAAACCTGATCGTCAATATTGGGTATTAGAAGATAAAATTGTCGGCGTGCGTTTTCCTACTTTAACCGAACAAGAAATTAAAAAATTTTCTGAAGTTACCGCACGAAAAATGGTAACGGATACAGTCGTTAAAGAAATGAATGATATCGCATTGCGATTAAAACATTTAGACGAACTAAAAATTGATATTCAAGTTTTACATAATACGATTTGGTTAGAAGGCATTACCGAAAATGTGACTGCAGAAATCGTATTATCCGAATCTTGGAATCGTTGGATGGCGGATATTTGGAAACAAGGAAATAATCGTTTATTTTGGTCGTGTGTAGTCCCAACTTTAAATATTCCAGAAGCCCTGCAGCAAATGCAAGAATTTAAAAAATATGGTGCTGTGGCTGTTTTTCTGCGTTCGTTTGAGCGCAATTTTGCACTCACCGACGATTATTTTTATCCGATTTATGATTTAGCCACAAAATTAGATATGGCTGTTATCACGCATGCATCCAATGGAAATTTAGCTAATTCTGAATTATTAAAATCGCATCCTGGAGGATTTGTACGAAATGCGTTTTCCATTTTTCGCGTTCCAGTCATGATTAGTTGTTACGATTTATTAATGAGTGAGGTATTACAGCAATTTCCCCACTTACGCTGGGGATTTATTGAAGCCACTTCACAATGGGTGCCATGGGTGATACATGAAGTCAAAACTCGATTAATGGAAGATAATATTCAGCTTTCTCCCACCGTTTTTCGTGATCACCATATGTATGTCTCATGCCAAGAAGACGACGATTTACAGTGGATTTTAAATTATACGACGGACCATGGCGTTGTTACTGGAACGGATTATGGTCATCTCGATCCAGCCAGCAATTTAGATGCGATTTCGATTATTCAAAATCGTCCAGATTTATCGCCACAACAAAAGCATAATATTTTGCATGAAAATCCCAAAAAATTATATGGATTAAAATAATATGTTAGCGCATGATTATTTAGCTCTAGATTACATTGCACGCAGTATTTTATTATTTTGGGCATTATGGGGAACCGTAGTTTGTTTAAGTGATACCATAGATTATCTACAAAGTTTTGGTATTATTCGTAATCGCTTTCATTTCGATTCTAAAAATTCTGATGTGGTTCGTGAATTTTGGGCTAATTACCATATTTACTCTCTTCGCCTCGTGCAATTTTCCTATGCATTTATAATCGGATTAGCCTATTTCATTACTATTTTATTCTGGTGCGCATTTATTATTTCATTCATTGGTCCCTATCAATTTTATTTGCAAGTTGCATTTTGGGCTTTATTTGCAGGAATCGCGTTAAATGTGCTGTTTGTGCTTCTAGATGAGATATTTATTCAGTATGCATTAACCCATGCGCATATGTTGCGATTAATTTTGCGATTTGTGACTTTAATTGTATTTATTTATCTCGTCATTTGAATATGGATGACGTGAAAAATCACCTCATTCTACTGCGATTGCTGTTTAGATAAATAATGAAAAATACTAAAATTTCACAGCCTAAGACAGTGGAATCCAAAATTAATTGAATTTAAAAAAAATAATCATATTTTTTATTAGTACTTTTAATTTGGTTCCTACCGTCTTGAGTCGTGATAGTAATGTATTTTTAAAATAATATTTAGACGACTCTCGCGGTAGGATGACAAACACAGAGCGTTACTGTAGGTTGGGCCAAAGGCCCAACAAATTATTTTCACGTTGGGCTTCGCTGCGCTCAGCACCAACCTACTTTATTGAGCTTTCTTTATAACCATTCAACCGGAAGTTGATAAATTGTAGGCGTCAGCCATTTAGCGGTATCCGCTTGATTGATCAAAAGACCAAAAGGCGCTTTATGTTCCTCTATAAAGTTAGCTAAACTCTTCAATTTTCGAAATTCCACTTTGCTACCATATTTAATTTCAATCGGTAATATTCCAAAAGCACCATCGAGAATTAAATCTATCTCAGCACCGCTTCGAGTTCGGTAATAATAAGATTGCCAATTATAAACAGGTATCGCTTGCAAGCCCTTAATTAATTCTTCGATAACAAAACCCTCAAATGAATTTCCAATGATTGGATGGTGATATAATTCATCAAGCGAATTTATTTTAAGCAAATAATGTAACAGCCCCGAATCCTGAATATGTCCCTTCGGCATTTTAATAACAGATTTTATGACATTATTTTCAAAACTCAATAAATGCCGCCACAAAAAAGTGCCTTCAGCAATATTAAGATATTCTCGAACACTTTTTTCATTGATTTCAATCGCACGTGCCAATTCAGATTTATTTATGATAGTCCCCGATAATTTTCCCAAAATGCTAATAAATCTTTGATACGCAATTTTATTGAGTCGAGGAAATAAATTAGCAATATCGCGACTAATATAGGTTTTATAATAATTTTCCATCCACTCTTGATAAAGAAGAGAAGAATTTATCAAAGTAGGTTCTGGATATCCACCTTTCATCCATGCATGATGAACTTGTTGACGAGTAAGTGGAGGAGCTTCTGATGGTAAATACTCTTTTGCTAAATTATTTTGAAAAAGTTGATAAAAAGGACTTAATGGAATTTGCGCAATTTCATTAGCTTTAAATGTACCTAACTCCACAATTGCAATTCGCCCAGCCAATGATTCAGAAATATGATTCATTAATTCAGGACTACTCGATCCGGTAAGGATAAATCTATTTTTTTCAGCACGATTTTCGTCGATTACGCCGCGTAGAATGTTGAATAGCACGGGAAGAGTTTGTGCTTCATCTAAAATTATATTTCTTGGATTCTGTGCAAAGAAAAACTCGGGATCATTCATGAAAAGCTGATTGTCAGAAGGCTTTTCTAAATCTATATAACTCCAATTAGGGCGGAGTTCTTTTGCTAGAGTGGTTTTTCCCACTTGGCGAGCGCCTAAAATGACTACTGCTGGAAAATGCTCGAGCATACTATTCACTTTTTGCGTAATATTTCTCTTTAAACCATTCATTTTCGTACACTGCACCCGAATTTTACATGTTGATATTCTATAAATTATTGATGCAAATGTAAACCTATTAAATAATAAAATAAATGAGATAAATCTTAATATCATTTCCAAGCCACTTAGCGGCACGCTTTCGAGCCGCTTTTCTAGCTCGTCAGAGAAGTCAGATTATCGCCCTATTGATTGAGAAAGAAATAGAAAAACGCGAGAAACTACTGTTCGACACTGCAGTCGCTGTCGAACAAAATGAAGCTTTAAAGCGCGACATGCCTGACTGGGATGTCACTAAGGATGGGCTAGACGATGAATCATGGTGATATCTATTGGGCCAATCTCGACCCTACAACAAGTTCAGAAATTAACAAAAATTATTAGTACTTTTAATTTGGTTCCTACCGTCTTGAGTCGTGATAGTAATGTATTTTTAAAATAATATTTAGACGACTCTCGCGGTAGGATGACAAACACAGAGCGTTACTGTAGGTTGGGCCAAGGCCCAACAAATTATTTTCACGTTGGGCTTCGCTGCACTCAGCCGGCAACCTAGGGGTGATAAGCTATCAAATGAGAGCTCTTAAAAAGAACCCGGATCAATTGATCCGGGCTACAAAAAGAAATTTATTTTTTGATATATACGTTATTTTTGCCATCTGAATAAATTCGCACGCGATCCCCAGGAATGATCGGCTGTTGCAAATATTGAGTAACGTATAAAGGTTGACGTTGATGATCGACTCTAATCGAATATTGATAAAGGCCTTTTCCACGCTTGTGGACATCGGCGATGTATCCGCTGGTACTGCCTACTGCAGCCCCCGCTCCTGCGCCCACCGCGGTTGTCATTGCCAAGAAAGGTATGCATGCGGGTGTAGCCAATCCAAAGGTTAAGAGTGATACGGCTGCACAGCCGGCCGCCCCGTAAGCAGCACCTGCGGCAGCTCCACCGCCAGCACCTACGCCTGCTCCAACTCCTGTCCCTTTGCCTGGACGATAATCTTTAGCCGCAACTTGTTGCATGCCCGTCACTGTTCCAGTCCCTACAACTCTACCCGTTGCGCATCCTGTTAACGCTAATATAGGGATCATTACTACTATTAATTTTTTCATATACTCACTACTTCTTTATGTACAAATTATTTTCATTTTGATAGATATTCACGTGATCACCCGGTCGCAAAGGCTGACTTAGAGATTGATACACGTATAGCTCGCGGCCCCTTTGATCAGGCTTCACTAAGAACATGTAAACACCCTTACCACCGCCATGGACATCCGATGCATAACCGATTGCACCACCCGCCGCAGCGCCAATACCGCCGCCGGCTAAAGCGCCCTCAACCATAAACGCTGGACATAATCCTGCACCTAGCCCCCATGTCATTGCGGTAGCCGCCGCACAAGTTGCGGCTCCATACATAGCACCTGCTGCGGCACCCGTTCCTGCTCCAGCACCTGCGCCAATCCCTGTTCGTCTACCCGGTGAAAAATCTTTCTTAGCCACTTGTTTCATTTCCATGATGGTTCCAGAACCAATCACATGTCCAGTTGCACATCCCGTTAACGCCAAAACTGGCACGACAGCAACAACTAGTTTTTTCATAAAAATTTAATCTCTCGTTAATTAATTGGATATAATGTGCGCACTATAGCGTTTTTAATTGCCACTTACAATCGAATTGACTGGATTTTGAGCTTTTATTTCTACTTACGTATTTATCTGTTCAAGGTAAATTCGTACAAAATATTACCATTATTTTCGTAGTCGACGTGCTGAAGCGTCGCTTTAGAAGTGAGATTTTTTTGAATGACACTAGTGACTTCTTGTTTCATTAAAGGATCGGTTGGTGCACCGACATTATTTTTTATTTGAAACTCGATGCAAACATCTGCAGAGGTAGGACAATTTATCGAATTAACAATCACACCGGCATAAGTATTTAAACTAATTCCAACTAATAAAAATAAACCGCAATAACGCAATTTCATTATGGACTCTCCTGAAATAATGGAACCTGACAGGTTAAAGCGCAGTGATTTTGACTCTTGCTCGCGATACAACTAATCGGTACGCAATTTTTCGTATCGCCGGGATTGTTAGCACAATAATTCGCTTCGCAAGTTTTGTCTGCAGGATTAAGTGCGCAAAAATCCGATTGTGAGTGAGGCGTTATTCCCGTGTAGGGCTGATACGCGCAATAAAAATAAGTTTGCGCTTTTTGCTGTGCTTGATACCAAAAAATAATGGTATTTGAATTATAAGTTTTTTTGCAAACAGCCGGGCTATTTGCAGCATCAACATCACTCGGAATTAATCCCGTGTAACCCACAATAATTGTAGTGGCTAATTGATTAGGTAGAGGTAATAGCGCATAACCATCGAGCGCTTGTGGATCACCGACGGGTAATGTCGGTTTTCCGCCGTGTGGAACTTGCAAATAACCCTTCCATTGCGTGGGCATATGAGGATCTTGTCCAATCATTTCATAATAATCATGTCCGCTATCGGTCGCATCGGGACGTTTCGGCGGTTTTGTCGTACCTGTCGCCATAAACGTAATAGAGTTCGGATATTCCGTAGTGGTATAAGGACAACCCATTTGTAATTGCGCGACTTCTTGCGCGGCCATTTCAATCGTCGCTTGATTTAACGGATAACCAACACTTTGCATTCCATCTGAAATCGTTTTTGAAATATCGATATAATGCTCCACACTAGGATCACTCAAAATTGTTTTGTGTAATACTAATTTGCCCGTCGCATGATATTGTTGTAGCGACGTATTAATGACTTTTGCAAATTCAGCACCAATCACTTCCGTGCGTTGACTGCGATGATAATGATTTACAATTAAAATCGACGAAATAATTAAAATAATTCCTAAAATACTCGCAAAAATTGTTTCTAATAATGCAAAACCATTTTGATTTTTCATGACGGATTCACCTGACATAATAATCGGCACTGCTGATTGGTTGTCGTAGAATTGCAGGTAATTTCCTTATTTATATCGGGACCACCCGTTTTCACTGCAGGATTTGTCGTAAAATAACAACTTGTTTGGGCAGCATCCGGTTGTTGCTGAGTATCCGGCCATAAAACCAGTGTCGCCCTATCTCCCTGATGATCAGGTCCCGTGTCACCAAAATAGAAAAAGGCGTGACAAACCGCAAAGGTATTTGCCTGCGAGGGCACAATTAAATTTAATTGATTCCACCAATTACTGTTAGCAGGAAGATAAGCATCGCCTGCCATTAATGAAGATGGTAATGTATCTGGAACTTGCCAATCATTTTTGCCTGGCGTTTTTGTTGTAAAAATATAAAATCCTTTCCAAGTCACACCACCATACGCGGCTTGCATATTAAAATATTTATAACTTCTTCCACCTTGTGAAAAAGAACCATCTGGATTTCCAGCCGGATTATAAATCTGACCATTGGCAAATTTAACATATTGCAATGAAGTCGGCGGACAAACGTAGTAAAGCAAACCACCGTTTTTATCGCTACTCACGGTAATTTGATTTAAATCATAACCCGTCGATTTTAGATTATTCGACATATAATCGGATATTTGTCCGTTTAAATAACGCTGCAAAGGAACCGGCGTATTGCCTTTAGAATCCAAACCTAAATAACCATCATAAGAATACGCTTTATTTATCGCTGCATTCATCACCGAAGATAAATTCTCAGCGACGGTGGTATTGTGATTTTTCTGCGAATAATTTTTCATGACCCACATAAATCCACCCACAATAATGACAAAAATTGCGGTTGCCAACAACACTTCGAATAAAGCAAATCCACCCGTTTTTTTATTAAAATTTTTCATCATTTGCGTACACACATGCTAATTTGCAAATTGCCGGTCGTGTTATCGTAAACCGGATCAATACGATCAATAGTATCGCGATCTAAATGTCCCAACATGCTGTTTACCACACCATGCATTTCTGCCGCAGTTAATACGCGTTTAGATCCCGTAAAACCAGAGGGTGCGTTATAAAGAAAATTAATTTGTAAAGCTTGGTAATGCACCAAATCCGGACAGGGCAATAAAACCGCGGCATTTGCAGTTGAAATTGCACCTAAGGCTAATAATCCCAACAAAATATTTCTCATATTGGTGAGCCTCCGCCATAAATCCATACATTGACTTTTAAACCACCTGGGGTAGAAGTGATTGTGTAATTAGCCACTTTACTTATATCTAATTGACTCATTATCGTGTTTAAAACATTTTTTTTATCACTGAAATAATCAATCGGAAATAAAAAGGTGAGCTGATGTAAATACTGAGTCACTGGTGGCGGACTACAAATTAATTTACACGTTTGCGTAGCCGAATTGCACGTAATCGGATTATTTTGCTGATTGGGTGTCATATCGGTAGCACCCGAAAAATGGCATTGGGTATCCGATGAAGGTAAGGGGTCTTGTGGCCACATGATGATATAACCATTTCTGCCTAAAGTATCTTGAACCGTCGCGTGGCAACTTAAAAATGTCGTTGTTGATGGCGGTGAGACTCCGGGCGGCTGAAAATTTAAAATGTTCGCACTCGAAGGTAAAATCGCGCTACCATTGGTGCGTCCATACGTCGCATAATACATATTTTGTTTATAAACATATTTAACACCGACCCAATTTTTCCCGTCGGGCGATGAACTCGCAGGTAATGACGCTTGAAAATAGCAATAATCACTATCTGGTGAAGTATCCGAACAATTGGTCGAGAGTTGAATATCTTGAATATTCGGGCAAATAAAAGTATCCGTTGAATTATTGTTGATATGAATATTGGCATTTTCCAATAAATATCCCGCTTGCTTTGCTGTATCGTGCAAATATTGCAAATTCGGTAGCGTTCCATCATTTAAAAAACTTTCTAAATCTGAATCCGGTTGTAAATCTGGAGTTTCAGCGGCCTTATTTAACGCTAAATTGATAATCGTTGAAATCGATTTCGCGGAGCCTTCACGATATTGTTGACGCGAATGTGAAGCAGCTAAATGAATACTCAAGGTAACAGCAATAATAACAATACACGATAAAATCAGCATCGCTAATAACGCCATACCTCGCTCTGCCGCAGGCTTTCGATGAAATAATTTAAATCGCGAATGTTCGATCACAAAAAACTCTTTTGTTTAAGCAATCCATCGCGTTATTTAAAATTTAGGGAGCACTAAATCCGTCACAACCAACGAAATTAACATTCGTTGAATCCACCACTGCAGGATAAACTAAATAAACGCTATATGGTGTGTTGTTATACTTCGGATCAATTAATTGCGTCACTGGGTTTCCTTTCGCATCAGCAAAAGAGCCCTCACCCCCTGTAGGTGCATAAATCGCAAAATTATTTTTTTCATCTCCGATTAAAGCATTTAATTGCGAACCCAGAGCGTTAAATCCCAAAATTAAAACCGATTGACTAGACACGTATGAAGACGTTGAACTTTTCGGAGAGACGGTAGCATGACAACCCGCCATTTGCGAAGAGGAACTACCATTAATAGGCAAATGCGTGTTCACATACACGTTTCCACTGCTCGCGCTCATATCCCCATCCGTAATTCCAATGGATTGCAGAAAACTCACCGCAAATTTACCATCATTAATCGGATCATCATTCGTATCGGCGCCAGTTGGAACGGTGGTATCTAAATACGGTAAATAATTGCTAGAAATAGCGGTTGCTTGACGTTCGACCGCACTCACTTGTGTGCTTTGCATATAGCGCGAACTAAAAACAATTACACCATAAGTCGCAATCGCAAAAACAATCACGGCAAGTAAAACCTCTAATAGTGCGAAACCCTGGTATTTTTTTATTTTCATTATTGGCTTCTCGGGTAAGATAATTGAAGACTACCATTTTTCGGAGTACAACCATTGTCGTTGTAAAATACATTGGTGCTAGTACATATTTGTTTTGCAAAATCAGCTATCGAATCCAAGGGAACATTAATCGTAAAAGCATTTACAGATACACTCGCAAAAGTAATATTGGAGTTGCGCAGAGTAATTAGATTTCCTGAATCATTAAAATAACTTGCAGGCAACAACTGACTTGCATTTAATGCTTTAATTAAATCATCACTGCTCTTCACATTATTTAAAAGACCTTGGGTACTTAATTTAGAAAAAGCACTTGCAATTGCATTTACTTCTGTAGAAAGACTATTAATATCAGTTTTATTTTTAGAGGTGCTAAATAATTCAATTACCCCAAAGGCGGCAAGAGAAATTACGATAACAGCCAAAAAGACTTCTAAAAGAGCAAATCCTATTTGACGTTTCAATTGCATGTTAAACCTCTAATCATTTCTTTTTTAATTAAATTGCCCGGTAAACATGAAAGTCTACCGGGCAGCATAATTACTACTAATTATTTAGAAGCATTACATACGCTACCTTTTGGATAGCAAAATGTAATCGAAAACACAGCAGGAGCAGTTCCTGTCGGTGTAGTATTAGTCATAATCTCAGCCTGAGTATTAGGCGATTGAGTAGGAGTTGGAGCTGTAGTACCTTGGAGTGCATAAACATCGGCTGAAGTAAATTGCGAAAGCGCAATTTGTTGTGCTGGAGCCGCGTCTAAACCAACCAATTGAATTTCATACGCAGAAGTAGTTACGCCCGTAAACGTAGCACTGCTACCTAAAGGAAAATGCAATACATATGCACTTGGAGAACCTGTCACCATATCACCCGTTAGATTTCCCGTAGCATAGAGATCAGTAACGGTTGTTGATGAGGAAGGATTACCCACTTGCGCATAAGCAGCAGAAATCTTACCTAAATTATCAATTGATTTGGTAACCGCATTTTTTGTTTTTGAAGAGTTAAATACTTCAATAACACCCCATGCAGCTAATGCAATCACAATCACAGCTAGCAACACTTCTAATAAAGCGAAACCCGCTTGTTTGCGATAGGTTTTGGCTCGATGACGAATCATCGTAATAGACTTAGACATAGAAACACCTCATTTTTATTTTTTGGAAATAACATATTCTTCCGTGAGATAACGTCTAATGAGCGAAAACCTACTCACCTCCATAACTTCTCCTCTCCTAAAAACTCTCCTGGATTGCTACGCACTTAGTGGCTCACAACCGATTAAATCACATCAGCTTTGAATCGAGCTTTGAATTCCATAAGTCGCAAATACTACCCAACCAATAAATAACGACACCATCGCCATCATAATTAATCCGAAAACTTTTCCGCTATTCACAATAATCTTTTTCTGTTTTTCGATATTTTCTTCGGCCAACATTTTAATACCGACATCCAAACGGTTGGTGACGGAAAACACCACCATATCGATAATAATTTCACTTGGTAATAAACCCACGCCCAAAGATTCTCCGAAATTATTTCCTTTACTTAAACGAAATTGAATTCTTTCCAAAAAGCTGCGCAAATATTTGGAAGCGGTTTCCATAATCACTTGGATGGTATAGTTATAACTGACCCCAGTTTTAATTAACGATGAAACTACTAATAAAAATGCGGTAGATTGATAACGTTTGTAAATCAACCACGGCGGAATAAAATCTAATATTCTGCGCAATAAATTGTGGGGTAAATTATTTAAAGACCACATAGTAAACGCCGTAAATCCGCCCAACCCTAATAAAATATACAGACCATCATCACGCACCACTTTACAATATGAATCTAATATTTGTGCTGAGAACGGCCAAGTATCCGGGGGTGAAAGTGTATATAACGCCGGCATGATTTTATAAGAAAAGAAAAAGCTGATCACGATCATTAAAATCACTAAGAAAATCGGATAAATTAACGCACTGGATAACGCTGATCGAATAATCACTAGATTTTGAGCGAAACTCGCTAATACTTCGCAGCCCGTTTGTATGCGTTTACCCGCAGTACGTAAAATTAAGCGCTCATTTTGCGGAATCCAGCGGCCTAATGCCTGTTCATACGTCAAGCCTTGATTCATATTTTCTAAAATATCATCCAAAATAACATGCAAAGTTTTATTGCGGCGATCATATTCGAGGGTTAATTTACTTAACATGCTGATAATCGTTTGCAACGATACGCCGGCTTGCACGAGAGTTTTTACGTTTTCGTAAAATCGCACGCGTTTGGTAGTGGTAAAATAAAAATATCGAACATAGAAGCGTCGAATCGGAGAAGCAATTTTTGGCGCGCGTTCTTCTGCCGTTTTTTCTTTTTTAGCAAATAGATTTTTTAACGAATCCAGTAATGCCACTTTACCATTCCTCCTGTTTATCCAGGAAACCGCAAGCATTTTCAACCGAACGTGGATCAACCATACCGGTTAACATCTTTTTCACACCATGTTCCATAATGGTTTGACCACCGGTTTTTCGCCAATATCGGTAGGCACCCGGTAAATCACCTAAACGGAAAAAATCTAATAATTGGCTGTCTGGCGCTGCTAACTCTGCAATTACTGTTCGCTCGGTATAACCTGCACGACAATATCGACATCCTTCTTTACGCGCGAAATATATTTGATTTTTTTCTTCAGGACCTCCTAATCGCTCTAATAGAGCTGTAATTCGTGTTTCTAGCAATTTATCCAGGCGATCGGTATGCGAGTTGAAGAAATCTTCCAGCGGAATTCGGCAATGTGAGCAAACTATCGGAACCAATGTCTGATACATTAATAAAGAAACAAATTTCGGCATGCTAATGACATGACGTTCAAAACCCAAATTAATCATGCGTTCGATAATTGCTAATACCGAAGGGGCATGCACAGTTGTTAATACCTGGTGTCCTGATAGTACAGCTGAAGATAATAAATCACTGGATTTTTTATCTCGAATTTCTCCCACCATGATAATATCAGGATCGCAACGCATGGCGACTTTAATCGCTTGCGCAAATGAATTTTTATCCGGATCGTCCGCATAACGTTTGGTGCTTAAATTAATTTGATTGGCACCGGCAATCGTATATTCAGGTGGGTCTTCAGCGGTTAATATTTTTTTGGTTCCCGTGCAACGCTTATGAATATCACTCAACATACAAGCCAAAGTAGTCGATTTACCAGAACCGGTGGTTCCTGCAATAATCGTAACACCACTCGGTTGCATTTGTGCACGATATAATAGGTCAATCTGTTCTTGGCTATAACCTAAGGATTCGAGGGTACGAGTGACCTGTGAATCTACCGGTAAAACTCGCATAACAATGGTGATAGAGTTTGGAAAACAAGCAGCAGTTTGCATCCGCAATTTAAAATGTCGACGCTGACCATTTACCGTTAAATGTCGATCCAACATCGCGTGCTGCATTTCTTCTGGATTAAATTGAGTGTCTTTCGAACCCTCTTGCGCAGCCACGTTATAAATATAATTAATTAATCGATTTACACTGCGAGAATCTAATTCTCCTTCTTTAAATAACATACCATGAATACGAAATTTAAGAATGGTTCGTTCAGGATAAAAATCAAAGTGAATATCGGAAGCATCCGCACGAATCGCTTGCAATAATATTTCATTAAAACGCGTATCTAATTCTGATTCCGGCATATGAACTTGCTTCTCCGATGTCATTAAATCCCGAAAAATGACTAGAATTTCTGGCGGTAATTGATAAACCACCAACTTCCTATCAGCGAAATTGAATGTTCGAAAAGTTTGTGCTCTTCGCTTCAATAAATCAGGCGCATGCGTGTTTACAAAATTATAGACCTGGCCGTCTTCACCTTCAGCGAAGACAAAATGCTTTTTCTCGTCAGGAGTGAGGTTTTCCTCAAACAAGAGACAAGAAATCGCTGGCAAATCGTCTATCGAATTCAAAATCTGATTCATTGCAATGCCTTAAATTACCCGCCGATCATCATGGGGAATGTTTTTCCACTTTTCTCGTCTTGTACCAGAACTCTGGAATTTTCGATCGCTTTTAACTTATATCCTTCGTTAATATATTCGCCTTCGCCAACTACAACAGTGCTACCACTCGACAATTTAAATACTGCCGACAATTTACCTTGAATTCCTTGAATTTGAGACAAGGTAAAACCATGACTGCGGTTTTCCATTTTAGTACGTAAATCGCTTAATTGTTGCTGCATTTGTAAGGCGGTAATTTCTTTATTCGCCAATTGAATTTGTTCATCCAATTGTTCTAAATGACGAAAATAACCTTCTTGTGCAGAGTAGTCCGATTCGCCATTATCAGAAACCGTTACTGGCGTGGCTACTTGCAGAGAAGCTGCAACGGTATTTTTAACCGAGGCAGGTGCTGTAACAGGTAATGCCGCTGGATGCGCCGAAGCAATACTGGCGGCTAAATTATTATTGACATCTGCCATCGCAAAAACCGGCACTGCCAGTGTTAATGACACCATTAATTTATTTAGTTTAATCATAGATCGTACCCTTCACAGTCCAAGTCACATCGTCATTATTAATATTAAAATCAATCGATTTAATCGTTAGTGAATTAAATCGTTGAAAAAGAAATTGATATTGGCGCAATTCCCACAAATTATTTCCGGTTAATAAAAAATCGGTACTTGAAACGCCATACATAGAAGTTTGTTGCGCGGTTAAGTTCACTTTAATTCCACGTAATTGAAAAAATGTAATAAAATCATTTAATCGCTTATGATCGGTGGCTTTTAGTGCTTGCTGATTCAACGGTTCAACATTAAATTTAATCGGTGAACTAAAATCAATAGACACCATTTTATTACCGCTATCGTAAGTGCTATCTAATTTTTCCATAGCCGCATTGAAACGCTGGAATGCCTGATGAAAAGAATTCACCGTACCCACTGAAGTTCGTGCCAGCGATAAATTCAAGGTATTCGGCGTCGCTTGGTCATAAGTCACTTTAGTCACCCGCCAACCTGAAGATTGCAGGGGTAATTTTTCTAAATTATATAAAGCACGATAAATCACAGCACTGCCTTGATTAGTTTGAATTTGATTTGTCAAATTCCGAAAATAACTGAGTCTTTGCGCTAATTGGCGTGCATTTTCAAGTTGTTGTTCTTTTATTTTTTGAAGTTCGCGATTATGTTGCATTTTTTCAAATGCAGCAAAACCTACAACCCCGATCGCTAACAATACGCCTACGGTTAAAATCGTTTTGCGACTTTGTTGACGAGAAGCCGACTGCAAATATTCAATGCGAAATTTGCGTTGATATTTCCGCGTTTCATGCACGAAATATTCGATCGATCGTACTTGGCCGCCGGGAAAATCATGCACGGTTTCATCCGAACAATACATAATAACTTTGGTATCAACTTCATTCGCTGAAAAATCTGCTAATGCTGCCTGAATAATCGGGCCAATTTGGCTGATATCGCCGATAAAATCACCCGCGGTTGCACGACCCACGTTATAATTCGACCATACAGTATGATTGTGAATGATGCACAACCAATACAACGCATCATTGATTTTATGTACGTAAATAATATTACGTGACATTAGCGATAATACACCCGCTAAACTGATCGCTTTATTGTGATCTTTATCCGCAAGGGCAAAACTTTTTAAGCTTTTTCCTGCTGAATCTTTGACGTCGCTGGTAAAACCATAATGTAGGTTCATTGAATTTTGAATCCGTTCAATACCCGCTCGGGTTTCAAGCCCCCACAAAAGGCCTACTGCAACTTGATAATTTTTACCAAATTCCAAAATCATGAATTAACCACCAATAATGTATGGAGTTACTACTACAACCGTTGTGCTCTTGGTGTTGCTTGTTGCTTTGTTACCACCCAGTGCCCATACTTGTTCCGGACCCATCGAGTTTGTCGTGGCTTTTCCATCGCTTTCTTGGAAGCCCGCCATTAATAAACTTTGTCCGCTCTTTAAGGTCATGGTTTCCATAAAGCTCTTGTTATGCACGGTCGGCAATTGCACGTTATAAATGCTTTGGTTACCTGGGGTACTACCAGAACCACCACTGCTTGGATCGCTACCAGCACCTGCGTTTTTAAGATCAGTTAAAGTAGAAATTTGTAAATTCATATTTAATAGCAATTGATTATTCGATTGCAGACGCGGTGTTAAAGTTAAGTTGTAGCCCGTATTAATCGTGTCTTGTTGTACGCTCACATCTTCACTTGGCGTAGTGCCAGAATAAGTAATATTGCGAGTTACGGATTTAATATAACCTTGCGATTGACTGCTTTGAATGGGCGCCGGTTGGCCGCTAACAGTATAAACCGTTGATCCAACAACGCGAGCCGTACGACCTAAAGTATTTAAGGCTTGTAAGACTGTGGGTCGATTTTGGTTAGTGCTATTATCGAAAGTCATACGCAGGGCATCCTGTGGCATTTGAGAAGCAAAGCCTGCACCACTTGCGATACCAATATGCATACCAGCAGCACGTAATAATCCAGCTAACTGCACACCAAAATTAGTGTCTGCAGAAGTTTGTACGTCATATACGTCTACACGAATCGCGATTTTTTTATTGGTTTTTACGTTAACTTTTTGAATGTAGTCATTTACTTTTGCTTGTACGACAGGTGTGTCGGTTACCGTGATATAACCTTCAGATGGGCTCGCATCAATTTTACCTTGCGGACTCAACATATTTTTAATCGTTTGAATCGCAGATTCCCATGGATTTCCACCTTTAATGTCGTAATTCATCGACATGTTAGAGTTACCGCCAACGCTTGAGGAACCACCACCGGTAGAAGCAGCACTGCCTGAAGAGGCAATACTATTATTAAATTGATAATTTCCAATCGGTGCATCTAACGCATATATTTGCGTAATTAAATGATAAACTTGCGCAACGCCATTTTGATATTTCCAAGAAAGACTGTAATCCCCTGTCATACTCGTTAAAATGTGTTCCAAGGTATCATTGAAATTGTAAGCCGACGCAATGCCTCGCGTTTTAATTTGTTGAGCGATCCAACTGCGCGCATCATCCGTCAAACGAATTTGCACGCCGGTTAATTGTGAAAGGTCATGTAGCATTTGCTCCACACCTTCGCCCGAACTCGCTGCATATACGATTTTGTTATAAAAAGATTGTGGTAAAACTTGCGGAGCTTTTACTGAAAATGGAGTATCTGATAGAAAAACGCGATTAGAATGCTGAACCAGAGAAGGTAACGGCGCAATTTTACGATCGGCATAAAAATTTTGCCCTTGATCTAAATTCGCATTAATTTCCGCATCATTCTTTTTTGATACTGCGGTACAACCTGAAAGTGCTACAGCAACTGATGCACTAATAACTCCGGTATATAATAATGACTTTTTCATAACTTTATTCACTCGCTTACTCAAAAAAATAATTAATCAATATTCACGATGCTGGGGCTATATTCATTATCCTCGATTAAAATCACGCGATTTTCCGTGACTTCTGCTTTCAGAGGAAATGATGCGCCGCCAAAGGTCGCTAAAATCTGTTCTAACGTTCCGTGATCCGCTGTTAAATTTCCGTAGAAGGTATAAGGAAACTGAATGGTGTAATCGTGTTGTGACATCCAATTAAGATGATATCCACTTTCAGCCGCCCAACGGGTTAAGGTCGTACTTAAATTTTCATTTTGGACAGCGTAAAACACGCGGGGTTTATCATAGGATAATGCTTCAGCGTCACCTTGGCTTTTTGCCACTGCAATCACGTGTGAATTTAAATTAGCGCAGTAATAAACATTGCCTGGTAATTGACCTTCACTGCTTTTTACACTGATGTTGTAAGCGACCCGCTCTTTAAAATGTTTGGTGATCATCCATTCGATAGCTTCTGGTTGGGTCAACCAAGCGCATGCGCCTGTTACCTGAAATTTGCGGTCTTTTTTAACGGCAGGATTAACAAAAGAAACGGCTCTGACGGTGCCTGAGTCATCAGCTTGTTCACTATCGCCAGGCGTGGGTAATGCAATATTTTGGCTATCATTCTTAGCTAAAGTTGCCACCGGCGCCACAGCAGCAGGTGCTGGCAATGCAGAGGCAGAAGTCCCGCCAATCCCATCTAACATGGAGCTGACATTTTTTTGATCAGCTATACCTTTAGATTGAATAGCAGCAAATACTGAGGAATCAAAAAATACCGTCAACACTAAAACCAAATACAGGCTTCGTCTTACACTCGCTTTAAACACTTTTTACACACCTTGATCGAAAGGGATTAGCGCTTTTCCTTCCCAACTTATTTAATGAGTAGTGTGTCCATGCCTACCTATTTTGGATTCTGAACGTTAAATTAATTAAGCTCAGATTAAGGTGATAAAATAGCAAATAAAAAAGCACTATGCTACTTTTTTTTGCAAAAAGTGAAAGAAATTAGCAACATTAAATAAACTTGTTCAATATGAAAGCTATATTTAATAATTCAATGCTTGAGTAGAATTATTAAGGTTTTCTTAAGAAAACTAAGGTCACGAAGTGAGGATGGAAGAGCGCAAAAGAAGATAAACGTGACGTAAAGTTCGCGAAGGGAAGAAATATTATGTTAAGCCACCTACTACTTTTGTAGCAGTTTTGTTTTTAAAGCCATATAAAATAATTTATTAATTTTTTTCGATATTTAATTAATAATGATTGCTTCACAAATAATTGAAAATTTAAATTCATTTAAATTGTTTTCCCTTTGCGCCTCATCCCCCTTCGCTCCCTTTATACCGCAAAAAACTTCACGATCTCGTTTTTCTGCTTTAATGCATCCTGGTAACCGATTTTAATTAATTCCTTACAGTACTCAGCCTCAAACAATAAAAAACTTAAAAAATCTCCAGCCTGCTCTTTTTGTCCGAAGGCATTCATTAAATAACGCATCAATAAGGACATCACTTTAATTTTATCGGTGGCTAATTTTCCAAGATCGACGGAAGGATTAATGTAAAGAACGTTTATTTTTCTCCAAATAGATTCTTTCTCTGGAACACAGGTTAGTTCCAGATTGGCATTGATCTTTATGAGAATATCTAGATCGCGCTCAACATTATCTAAAAATAAGGTATTAAACATCGTACCCAAAATCCGCGCAAAAGTGACGTCACCCATACTATGTAAATCACGTGGATCTAAAAAAGGAGATTCTTTTTTCGTGCCGATAATTAAAATGGAGTTCGCGCCTAACTCAATAGATGCGCGCAGCGGATTCGCCTGTCGCATACCTCCATCACCATAATGCAGATTATCTATTTTGACCGCTGGAAAAAATAATGGAATGGCCGAAGAAGCTAAAATATGCGAGCACTCAATCTGTGTGGGATAACCAAAATGACGTGTGCGCCGCCACCCCTCATGCGGTTCACTAGAACAAAAAAATGAGATCGTTCCCGCCATTTCATAGCAGATGCTAGAAACCTCAAATGCCTTTAATGCACCGGTATCCACATTATTATTTATTTTGCGAAAATCGAGCTCACGCTCTAAAAGCTTTTTTAGGGGTGCGGTATCTAATAAGTATTGACCGCCCGGTATGCGGATATGAAATAACATATTCACTAAATTTCGAATCACAGATTCAATCAAAGCCAAGTTGCCAGCTCGATAGACTTTCTCACAGGAAAGAGAAGTCCAGATGTCTGCTAATTTGTTTACGCCTACACGAAAGTCATCGACATACATAGCCAAAAAAGCCGCATTGATAGAACCTGCGCTGACACTGCTTAAAATATCAAAAGGAAGACGCCCAGCTTGAGTGATTTCTTGAATTCCCAACAAGACACCCACCTGATATGCGCCTCGAGCACCACCACCTGATAGAAATAGCGATCTTGGCATAAGGTCCCTCTCCTTTAATAAAATAACGCATGGTTTGACATTCTTCAACTCGAAGCCTACAATACCTCTATTAGAGATACTTTTTTAGAGGCATCCAGAGGAATATAAAATGCGTAAGCAAAATCGTACTAAATACACGGTGTTAGGCATGCTAAGCTTGGAAAATATGACGGGCTACGAAATCACAAAAATAATTAAAGTAAGCATCAATAATTTTTGGGCCGAAAGTGAAGGGCAAATCTATCCTGCGCTAGCTCAATGTGTTGATGAAGAGTTGGCAACTTGCAAGGAAGTGAAAACGAAAGAGAACAAACGCAGCAAAAAAATTTATTCCATTACTGCCAAAGGTAAAAAAGAATTAAAAGAATGGTTGAAAAAAGAGGCGCAAGAAACCCAGGTTAGAAATGAATTATTATTAAAATTGTTTTATGGCGCCAATATCGATAGTAAAGATAATATTCAGCATCTTACTCATCATCAAAAACAGGTGGAAAATGAACTCGCGAGCTATGAAGTTTTGCAAGAAAATTTAAAAAAAGATCATAAAGATTCACCACATTTAAAATACTGGTTAATAACAATCAATTGCGCTTTAAAAATATTGAAAGCAGAACTCGCTTGGTGCAAAGAATCTTTAAAAACGCTGGCCGTAAATTAATATGTTAAAAGAATTTTTCCAAAGCTTTTTTTCATGGATTTTGTATTTTGCAATAATCAGTTTTAATCCCGCGTATTTTAATGCCGCCATTATCGTAGTTTTAGCAGTTACTATTATCTTGAGTTGGTCCACTCTCAAAAAAGGATTTATTGTTAGCTGGGGAACTTTAATCTTTTTTGTTTTTCTTTTTTTCAGCGTCATAATATTTAAAAATGACTGGATTAAACAACATGCTTGGATCTTTTCAAGCGGCACGTTAGTTTTAATCGCCTGGGTTTCAATTGTGATTCGTAAACCCTTCACCATTCAATACGCGAAACAAAAAGTGGAACGCGAATTATGGCAAAATCCGGTATTCATCCGCATTAATTATATTCTAACCGCCGTTTGGGGCTTGGTTTTTCTTTTCAATATGTTCTGTCACGTATTGCAACTTTATCTGGGCCACTTCGGGTTTTTTGAAGCTGCAAGAGACTTGTCTACGATTTTTGCTATCCTATTTACTGCACGATTTCCTGATTGGTATGTCCGAAGGTTACCGCAAGATGAATAAAAACCCCTATTTACGCGGAAATTTCGCACCTGTGCATGACGAATTGGACGTACCAAATTTAAACGTGAGCGGTGAAATTCCTCGAGATTTACAAGGTATTTACTTACGAAATGGCCCCAATCCCGCATTTGTACCGTTATCTTACACTTATCCTTTTGATGGCGATGGCATGATTCATGCTGTGACTATTACAAACGGACAAGCGTATTATCGCAATCGTTATGTAGAGACGCGAGAATTATTGAAGGAACGTAAAGCAGGCAGAGCCTTGTATCAAAGCATTTTAAAACCCGCACCATTAGAGCCCGAATGGGCAGACCCCGAAGATCAACCCATCGCTTTTAAAAATGGCGCTTTTATTCATATTATTCAGTACGCCAAAAAATACTTAGCAATGTCCGAGGGTGCACAAGCCTATGTGATGTCAGCGGAATTAAAAACGTTAGGGCCCTGGCAAGCACCAGGCGGCAAGCAACCTTTTAATGTCGGACCGCATACTCGACTGGATGCCAAAACTGGCGATTTATGGTTAATCAATTATGATCTTCTACCACCCTATTTAACAATTTATCAAATGGACAAGGAAGGCAAAATCATCGCTTATTGGGATATTGAAAAACCGCATAGCACAATGATTCACGATTTTGTGATTACTGAAAATTATGTGATAATTTTCGACTGTCCGATCGTATTTGATATTCAGCAAATTCAAAGAGGCGGTGCAGTATTAAATTGGAGACCCGAACTTGGTACACGCATCGGGTTATTTTCGCGAAAAAATGGCAAAATGCATTGGTTACAAAGTGAAGCTTTTTTTGTTTTTCATTTCGCAAATGCGTATGAAATCAATAATAAAATTATTGTAGATTTTGTTAAGCATAGCGAATTCTTTAGTACTGACACCAAAACGCATCCACAATTATCTCGAACTATCATCGATCTTAATTCTGGTAATGTAACACACAAAATATTGGCGGATTATTTAGTGGAATTTCCGCGTTTACGAGAAGATTTAAATGGTTTAATGCATCGCTACATTTATGTAATCAGTAAAACGGGTGATCCCACAAACCAGAGTTTCACTGCATTAGTAAAATATGACGCTGAAAATCAGCAGATAAAATTACATGATTTTGGTCCCGATAAAGAAATCGGTGAAGCAGTGTTTGCACCTGCCAACACTAACAAAGCAGAGGACGATGGATATTTACTGTGTTTTGTGTATGACAAAATTAAAAATTCCAGTGAGCTCGCAATCTTGGATGCAGTTAATTTAGATTATTTAGCGCAGATTCAAATGCCGCAACGAATTCCACATGGGCTGCATGGAACGTGGGTGGCGCAGTAACATCCCGTAGCCTGATGTAGCCTGGATCATTCTTCTATTTTCCTGGATCTTCGATCCAGGCTACACTTCGATCCAGGCTACTCTTCGATCCAGAAATAATTTAAGCGATGCGATATAAAACATAAACGTATTCGTGAATGGTACAGATATTCATGCTGCTTCCTCAAAGGGAAGCACTTGCTTTTCTATAATCTTTCCCATTTTTTTACGAGCGATTTTCAAATCGTAACTCATTTGAAGATTCATCCAAAACTCAGCTGTCACATTGAAATATCGACTTAGCCTCAATGCGGTATCCGACGTAATTCCCCGTTGTTTTTTGATGATTTTACTGATACGAGTTTGTGGCACTGCGATATCTTTCGCCAACCTATATTGCGAAATTCCCATAGGCTGCAAAAATTCCTTTTCGAGTATTTCACCAGGATGAGTGGGCTTTAGATTTTTTATAGGCATTTTATTCTCTTAATGATAGTCAACAATTTCAACGTGATAAGCATCTCCACTGCACCAAATAAAGCAAAGTCGCCATTGATCATTACATTTTGTAACTCAAAAAGTTTTTGCGTTTCTTTGCACTTAAATGATCTAATCATTATAGTAACGCTCTAAGATACTAACGTCAAGAGATAGTATATTCATATTCACTATTGTGACCCACAAATCTCGACTGCAGGTGTTTAACTGCAGTCGAAAATATTATATCTAAATAGATATCACATAAAAACTAGTGATCGTTAAATTAGTCAAAAACTTGTGCCTAATTAAACTATTAAATATCTCAGCTAAATACTTTAAATGACTCCCGTGCCGTGACTTTTTGTAAGTAATTATTTAAATGCCGCCATTTTTCTAAATTAAAATCCGTCATTTTCAAAGCTAAAAGCTGTGTGGCAATCGCGATATCTGCCATAGAAAAATCATCACCCGCGATCCAATCATATTTAGTAACGGCATGATTTAAGTAATCCAATAAAGGCGGAAGCTCAACTTTCTTAGCTTGTTCAACTAAATCATGGTTGGATTCAATATTAAGAATTTTTGGTTTTATCACAGATTCCATAAATATTTTTTTATAAACAATTTCAGTTAAAACGTTATCTGAATAATGCTCAAACCATAGAGTTCTTGCATAGGCTTCTGGATTTTTTGGATACAGTGATTGTCCGTCTGAAAATTGACGATCCAAATATCCAGCGATCACTGCAGAATCAGCAATGCAAAAATCCTTTATTTGTAACGCAGGAATTTTTCCGAGCGGACTAACTCGATTAAAATCTTCCGGAATAGCTTGCCCAGTAGCTTGCAATAAAACCTTAGGTAATATTTCTTTATGCGTATAATCAATATTCTTTTCTAGAAGTGCAACCATAACCTTGCGGACATAAGGTGAAGCACTGACCCCCCATAAAATAATTTCTGATGGATTATATTTATTTTGCATACAAATCTCCTGGATTTGTCTATCTACTTATAGATAGACATTAAAGTTAAAAAAAATTAATCTTGAGTAACACGATCCATAATAAATTTACAAATCTCAGTTAAGCGATGCTCTTCTCGGTATAGTCTTGCCAGTAATAAACCCCCCTCTAACATTGATAAAATATGTCTGACTTCCTGTTTAATCTCCTTTTTTTCGATACAAAATTCATCCTGAGCTAATCCTTCGATAAACAATTCTTGCAACCAACTTTCAATTCGACTGAAAAAAATGCGCACCTCAGCCTGAATATTTTCAGGCAATGTCAGAACATCTGAGGCCAACATTCCACCGAGACACATTTTTCGATCTGACAAATAAGTTTTTGCAAAAATGCTCTCAAAAAATAATTTCAACTTTTTACGTTCTGATAATTTATTATTATTTTTTAACTGCTCCAGCTCATTACATAGTAACTCAACGTGATGCTTGACCACGGCTTCTCCAAGGTCAGACTTACTAGGAAAGTAATAATGAATACTAGAAGTCTTGATCCCAATGATCTCGGAGATGTCGCGATAGCTAAAAGCGTTATAGCCTTTCGTTTGGATAAGCTCCTCGCCAACGCTGAGTATTTGTTGATAGATATTGTCTGGTTTGTTTTTCATAGGCCGCATTCTATCTACTCGAAGATAGAATGTCAACTTTGAGAATCACCGAGTGGATCAAATCTAACTTTCAAATTAAAATATAAAACCCAGCCGAAATCACGATCCCCGTGTAAGAAATTTCTAAACCCACACGTCGATACGAAAAATCTGCAAGGAGTTGTGCGAACGGTAAAATAGGTGTTTGACCAGCTAAACGCATTAAACGTTTATCGTATCCATACATTAAACCTAATCGATAACCTAAAGACAAAGTCGTGTGCGTATTAATTTGTTGCGTCACCCACATGCGTTCAAGACCAGCTGCAACACTTTGTCGAGAATACGTATTGGTAAAAGTCGCTGCGAAAAAAGATTTATAAACCAAACCAACCGTATTATTTGCCGCACGATCATGGTTTGTGCCGCCCGAAATATGTGCGGTCCACATTCCTAATAAAATTTCATTATCCGGTGCGTGGCCAAAGATATTGAACGCAAATGCGTTGTTTCCAAAAATCAGCGCAAAAGGAATGGTGTAGCGACAAATTTTATTGATTAACCTCAATCGCACATATCTTTCCTCAGTGTTACTTAATAAAGATAGGAGGAGATTCAATAACTTGCAAGTATCTTAAAATTTAATCCACCATGACTATGGGTTACATCAAAAGATAGCCACCATCCACATGCAAGGTAATTCCAGTGGTATAGGAGTTGGTCATCAAAAATAACGCGGCGTGCGCCACTTCTTCAGGTTTCCCAATGCGTTTTAAGGGTAATAAGGTCTCAATGTTGGAGAATAATTGTTTGCGCTCATGATCATTAAGATGATTAAACAACGGTGTATCGATCACTCCAGGGCTGATCGCATTGACTCGAATGACAGGTGCAAGTTCGACGGCTAAGGCGCGGCAAAATCCTTCGATGACGGAATTAATGCTAGCTTCAACGAGACGTCCTTTGCGAGGACGATCGCTAATCGAGCCAGAAAAAAGGGTGACTGAAGATTCTTTATTTAAATACGGAACAGCATATTTTACCGCGTTATACTGACCCCAAAATTTGCTGTCAAAAGATTTTTTTACATCCATTGTTGAGGTTTTAAAAAAAGAAGCGGATAGTACTTCACTGCCTGGAATTTGCAAATGGTCGAAATGACCGACTTGTTGAAAGAATTTTTCTAATTCATTTTCGTGACGCATATCCAACTGACGGCCTTGCGCATTTTTACCGATTCTTTTTTCTGCTTCTTTGATTTTGTCGGACGATCGACTTGCTACAATGACTTCAGCCCCTTCTTTCGCTGCCGCCATTGCAATAGCAAATCCAATTCCTGAAGTGCCTCCGATAATGACAACACGTTTATCTTTTAACTGCATACATTTTCCCTTTATTTTTAATTCTACTCTTTAATTCAATTCCACTTGGATTTTCCGGCACGAAAATTCAAGCGACCAACTCTGCGGTTTCTTAAGGGGTTTTAACGCTTGCGTTAAAACCCCTTAAGTTTCTGTGCGAATTCACTTCGCACGGAAATACCCATCGCGTCCTTCAATTTCGAAACCTCACTCGCGATGGGTATATTTAAAATTCCAACGCAAACCTTTCCAACAATCTAAATAATCAGCTTCACGAAATTTAGCAGTCAATGCCTGTTGAGTGACGCGCCAAACATAACAAGATTCAAACATAAATGCTAAAGTTCCTGCGTAATATTCCGGTTGTAAAGATTGATTAACCGCTTTTTCATAGGCTTCAGCGTCAGGTCCATGTGCGGTCATGGAATTATGTAAACTGCTGCCTCCAGGCACGAAACCTTCTTCTTTCGCATCGTATTTTCCCGTAATTAAACCCATATATTCACTCATAATATTGCGATGAAAATACGGCGGTCTAAAAGTATTGTCGGCTACTATCCAACGCGAAGGAAAAATTACAAAGTCTATGTTAGCTACCCCCAAGGTGGTCGAAGGTGAGGTTAACACGGTAAAAATAGACGGATCGATATGATCGAAACTCACTGAGGCAATCGTATTGAATAAATTTAAGTTGTATTTATAGGGCGTATAATTTCCATGCCACGCCACAATGTTAAGAGGCGAATGATCAATCGGAGCAGACCACAAATGTCCTTGGAATTTACCAATTAAAGTAAAATTACCTTTACGTTGCTCGTAATTCGCAACTGGAATTTGAAAATCGCGGGGATTCGCTAACCCATTTGCACCAATAATTCCTAAATCCGGTAAACGAAAAGGTGCACCGAAATTTTCACAAATATAGCCACGTGCATTTTCTTGTTTTAAAATGACTTGATATTTAATTCCGCGTGGAATTACAATAATTTCACCTGGAACCACTTCAAGTATACCGAATTCCGTTTTAAATATTAAATCACCTTCTTGCGGCACAATTAGAAAATCACCATCCGCATTATAAAAAAATTCATCCTGCATAGATTGATTAATCGCATACAAATGCAAAGCCCCACCACAATGCAAATCAATCCTGCCATTACCTGCCATAGTCATAAGACCACCTACAAAATGGGTTGGCTTTTTGGGATATGGCGGAGGACCCCAACGCATTTGCGTAGGTGGTGTCATCCCATCAAAAGGCGTTCCCAACAATTTTGGGTGCGAAAAATTTTTAAAATCACCATGCATTACCGAAGGTAAAATTCGATAAACCCAACTATGCAAATTATTCACTCTTGGCATTGCAAACGCGGTCCCGCTGATTTGCTCCGCATACAAACCTAATGGAACTTTCTGCGGAGAATTGTGACCCGGAATGAGCACATTGGGTTCTGCTTCGGATTGCAAATAATTTCCGAATCCCTGTAAATATTGCATTTCCATAATCACCTCTGTTGCATCACTTCTTCAAGTGCTTGCAAAAATAATGAATTTTGTTGTGGAGTGCCGACAGAAACCCGCAGAAAACTAGGCATATTATAAGGTAGTAGCGGACGCACAATAATGCCTTTAAGTAAAAGTTCTTGATAGATTTTCAAAGCATCGGTTTTGGTATCGAAAGTTATAAAATTACCTAATTTAGAAATATAATCGATATTCATTTTGCGCAAACCATCTTGAATTTGCTGCAAACCTGCTATGGTGAGCATCTGTACTTGCCTTAAATGTTCAGTATCTTGCAGAGCAGCTATTCCTGCTGCCACCGTTATAGAACTGACAACAAAAGCCAAGCGCGTTCGATTTAAAATATCTGCAATTTCAGGTGATGAAATAGCATATCCTAACCGCATCCCCGCGAGCCCATAAGCTTTAGAAAAAGTACGCGTAATAATTAAATTTGGATATTTATTTACAACAGCTACCGTATCGGGATAATCATCTACTTTCGAATATTCATAATAAGCTTCATCAATCACCACTAAAATTTTAGGATCGATCGCTTGCATTAAAGTAGCAAATTCTTTTTTATTGATATACGTGCCCGTCGGGTTATTTGGATTGGCCACAAAAATAATCCGAGTTTTACTATCCACGGCTTTAAGCATACCATCAATATCATGCGCATAATGCTTCGCTGGCACTATTTTCGGAATTGCACCAGAGATTTTAACGGCCAACGCCATTATAAAAAACGCATATTCAGAAATAATAGCATGATCACCTGGCGCCAAATAACAACGCGCAATTAATTCGATAATGCTATCAGAACCATTCCCCACCGTAATTTGTTTTGGACTAATTTTCAGAAAATTCGCCAACTCGTGACAGAGGGTATAATAACTTCCATCCGGATAAATATGTGCTTTTTGCAGCGCCATCAGCGCAGCAGCTAAAGCTTTCGGTGAGGCGCCTAATGGATTTTCATTGCTGGCTAATTTGATCACGTTTTTAATGCCGAGCTCACGCTCAACTTCTTCAATCGGTTTACCCGGTTGATACGGTGTCAGATTTTGAATGTATTTATTGGCTAATGCTTTATAATCATAGCCCATTCAATTAATCCTCTTTTGGCCACGCTTTTTTAACAGCAGGGTGTTTCTCAAAAAAATGATAAATCCGCATAATAGTTGGATATTTCTCCAAATTCACATCCATTCGTATCGCATTAAATACTTGTGGAACTAAACAAATATCCGCAATCGTGGGTGTATCTCCAAAACAATAGTCACCCGTAAATGGAGAGGCGACTAATTGAGCTTCCAACGCAGTAAAACCCTTGTGTATCCAATGGTGATACCATTCTTTGGATTGCGCTTCCGGAAGTTTTAATTGCTCACTTAAATATTTGCGTACACGCAAATTATTTAATGGATGAATTTCAGAAGCAATTAACAGCGCCATGGATTTCACTAGAGCTTTTTGATAAGGATCACTAGGCGCCAATGGCGGTTCGGGAAATCGCTCGTCTAAGTAACCTGTAATTGCTAATGATTGTGTGATTATTTTCCCATCATCATCTAAAGCTGGAACGAGTGATTGAGGATTAACTTTAGTATATTCACCACTAAATTGTTGCCCTCCCGCTTTTACCAAATCAATCTTTTTTATTTGATATTCAACATTTTTTAAATTCAGTGCAATTCGAACACGAAAACAAGCAGAGGAACGGTAATAATCATATAAGACTAACATGCTGACTCCAATAAATGCGAGTTTAAAAACTGAATTATTTTCGCATGACAATTAAAATAATAAAATACCGTAGTGAAATTATTCATACGGAATAACTTTTTGTTGTATCGCTCCAAAAATACTTTGTTGATTTGCATTTAACATTTCAATTCGTATTTCATCTCCGTAACGCATAAACGGGGTAATAGGCTTTCCGCTTTCGATAATTTCCAACATTCTTTTTTCCATAATACATGACGAACCTTTACTGCGATCACGATTAGATACCGTTCCCGATCCAATAATACTCCCTGCACATAATGGACGTGTCATTGCTGCATGTTGAATTAAGCGTGGAAAGTCAAAATTCATATCTTCTCCCGCATTCGGACAACCAAATAATTTTCCATTTAAAAGACTCACCAAAGGTAAATGTACTTTTTTTCCGTCCCAAGCATCACCTAATTCATCCGGTGTAACTGCTACCGGTGAAAAGGCACTGGAAGGCTTACTCTGAAAAAAACCGAATCCTTTAGCTAATTCATTGGGAATTAAATTACGAAGTGACACATCGTTGACGAGCATTAACAAACAAATCGCTTTTTCAGCTTGTTCCATGGTCGCACCCATGGGAACATCGGTGACAACCACAGCCACTTCCGCTTCAAAATCCACACCCCAATCTAAATTAATAATCGGAATGGCATCTGTCGGTCCTAAAAAAGCATCCGAACCACCCTGATACATTAAAGGATCGGTCCAGAAATTCTCGGGCATCTCTGCTCCGCGCGCTTTCCGCACTAATTCCACATGATTTAAATAGGCACTCCCATCTGCCCATTGATACGCACGTGGAAATGGTGAGGCAAATAATTGCGACTGCAATGCGATCGTTTCTTTGATTTTTCCTGCATTTAATGCTTCATAACGCGTTTGTAAATCGGGATAATATTCCATCCAATGATCTAACACGTGTTGCAACGTATCTGCAATTTCAGGAACGGCGACTGCTTGCGTAAGATCACGATTAACAATCACTAATTTTCCATCCCGCGCATCATTTTTTAAAGTCGCTAATTTCATATTTATTTCCCAGGATCGCGTAAAACTCCACGACGAATTTGATCTAATTCAATCGACTCAAACAAAGCACGGAAATTCCCCTCGCCAAATCCCTCATCACCTTTACGTTGGATAATTTCGTAAAATACGGGACCGATCATATTTTTAGTGAAAATCTGCAATAATAATTCACGCTTTGGTTTCGTCGTACCATCCACCAATATTTTATGTTTTTGCAATAAATCGATTTTTTCTCCGTGGTTCGGTAAACGTTTTTCTAATAATTCATAATAGGTATCTGGCGTATCTAGAAAATCGATTTTATTGGCTCGCAACTTTTCTACCGTTTTATAAATATCCTCTGAACCCAAAGCAATATGTTGGATGCCTTCACCATGATAATCATGCAGAAACTCTTCGATTTGTGATTTGTCGTCCGAAGATTCATTGAGCGGAATACGAATATTTCCGCAGGGACTCGTCATTGCACGGCTTTTTAAACCCGTTAATTTACCTTCTATATCAAAATAACGAATTTCACGAAAATTAAAAATTCGCTCATAAAATTCAGCCCATTTATCCATATTGCCACGATACAAATTATGCGTAACGTGATCCAAATAAATTAATTCCGCTGGCGGGTTTAGCTCTGTTTTTGAGGATTCAAATTCATCCGCATAATTTGCTTTCCCAGCATGATGATCGATAAAATAAATAAGGCTATCTCCCACCCCATAAATTGCCGGTATATGATAAACTCGTTCTTCGTCATCCGGTTCATACGGCTTCGCACCTTGAGACACCGCATGTTTAAATGCAGCCTCGGCATCTTTCACGCGAAAACCCATCGCGGAAACTGACGGACCGTGAACGTCAGCAAAAAATTCTGCCATGCTTTTTGGGGTAATATTGATTAGAAATCGGATATTATTTTGTTGGTATAAGGTCACTTTTCCTTTGCGATGTTTCGCAACCGGAGTGAAACCCATAGCCGTCAATTGTTTTTGCATGCGGTCAGGGTTTTTGGTGGCAAATTCTAAAAATTCAAAACCCTCAGTGCCAGCAGGATTATGCGGCATAATAAACTCTCCTTGTTGTTCAGCTGCATAGATGGACACGGCCTTTCGTCTGTCCACTTTAGACGAATTTAGCATAGGAAGGTCACATCGTCACCTAAAAACCGTAGGCAAATGTTACGCCACAGAGGGTGAAAAATACGCGAGATTTCTGGCTTCTAAGGCCCTAGGCGTCGAATTAAAGAGTGAATAGGTGTAAGTGCAGTTATTTTTAACAAGCTCAAAACGGGTAGTATCAATAACCCCTCGTTTTAAGTCTTGAACCAAGATATTTATTTCTTTTCTCATACGACTGGTTTCTTTTGAATTGATCCGCGCTAAAAAAGGAATTGCATGTTTCATATCATTTAAATCTTTTAATAGGCGATTGAATTCACTCATATTCACATCCATATTTTGCAAGTGTCGTTTTTCGGATTTGGTTAATCGATAACGCGCCGGATTGCTGGGTTTTACTAATTCTTCGTTCCACACTGTCAATTTATAAAATAGATAGGCCAAGCTTTTAAAAACATATTTGCTAATTAAACTCACCACACCTAGACCAAAAGCGCCTACCATGACACCTCCAATCACAGCCCCAAGGGTGGTGCCAATAATAGGAAACATCGAACCAATTAAAGCCCCAGCCAAAACGCCCGCACCCACACTCGCTAACGTTCCGCTCGTAATCACACCAAAGCGCAAAAATCCATAGATGGCGTGTCCAGGCCTGTTAAAAATATCTCTCATTTTAGCAATCGAAGATATCCATTTTTCGAATCCATAAATCACACCAATACCTAAAATAATCAATAAAGGAGAAGCTATAAAAATACCTAAACTGATTCCAAAAAGAACCAATGCAACTTCACCCGTTGATGTTTGAGTTTTACGATCATGCGAAAAAGAAGAAATACACATCATAGCCCAGGAATATCTCAAAAGACCGGTGGCAATCCACCAGGAAAATTCCACCGCGACTTGTAATGTTCGTTTGCGCTTATCATACAAATGTTTCCAACTCGCAATAGAACTCTGAAAATTGGCAATATAATTTAAATTCACTATCGGATTTAGAAGTTCCAAGGGTGGTGCACTAGGAATACGATTTACCGCTGACAAACCAAAGTCTTTGATGATGCGGTCTGCAAATGCTTGAAATCGATTGGCAATAATGGCTCTGATTTCATCCTCGTGCCCTCTTAATTGAGGATCAGGCTGGATATTGAGTGGATTTTTAAATAAGGATAAAATTAATAATAAATCGTCCGCGTCAGGGTCCCGAGATAATTCATGTAAATATTCATTTAATATTTCACTACTATTGATATTAACTAAAACGAAGGCGAGCTTTGCGGCTTTGTCTTTATTTGTTATCAGAGTCGTTGCATTCCCCTGCTCATCACGAGCCAAAATCTGCAAGTAATCGTCAATGGTGCTGGGAGCCCAACCATTTAGAGTAGAGAGGATGCGATTGATTTGGTCTTGATTTAATTCGTGCATAGGCTAATTCCTAGTTTTGATTTTAATTAGCATAGCATGAGATTACTTATTAAAAATTAAGTGCTCAGTGTAAAAAAATAAATTTCTGAAAAAATATCAAATTAAATTAAAATATAATTAAATGCTGGATTTGCCACGTCGCTAAAGCGGCTCGCGATCTAACGTATCCCCACAAAATTTGGAATCGAGTTTCTGAACTTTTACAGGGATGACGGTTCCGTGCTGCAACTAAGCACCTAAGCTCATCATACGTCTGCGAGGCCGTCTAAATTATTCGGAAAAATAATAATCTTTCACGGCCAAGACAGAAGTATCCAAATTGAGAGTTAGGAAAATATGCCCTTATAAATTCAAGAGACAAGCTTTTTGCCTGTGAGAATTAAATTTTTGTGAGGATGCGTTAGTCTCGCGATGGCAACTCAGTATAACACCCTCCGTATCAACTCAAATTCCAACAACTCCTGTCTGCCTGACACTGGCATAGGTTCAATTGAGTTATCCAAAATGTATTGCGAAAGGCTTTCGAAAGTGTGCTCATTATTTAAAATATCACGGCCTAAATTATCTCCCCAACCTTGATAACGGTCTGTCATAAATTTTTGTAAATTATCGTTTTCAATCATATTAGCTGCGGATAACAAAGCGCGCGCCAATACATCGATTCCACAAATATGCGCATAAAATAAATCTTCTAAATCGATGCTTTGACGACGAACTTTCGCATCGAAATTAAATCCTCCGGTTTTAAAGCCCCCATTTTTTAAAATTAAATACATCACATAGGTTAACTCTTGCAAATCTAGCGGGAATTGATCGGTATCCCAACCTAATTGCGGATCGCCACGATTCGCATCGACACTGCCAAAAATGTTATTGGCAAATGCATACGCTACTTCGTGAGCAAAACTATGTCCGGCTAACGTTGCATGATTCGCCTCGATATTCATTTTAAATTCGTTTTGCAAACCATATTTTTGCAAAAAAGCAAAAACGTTTGCGCTATCAAAATCATATTGATGTTTAGTCGGCTCACAGGGTTTCGGCTCAATTAAGAAAGCACCTTTGAAGCCGATTTTATGTTTATAATCTACTAACATCGAAAGAAATCGACCATATTGATCTAATTCACGATGTAAATCAGTATTAAATAATGTGTCATAACCTTCACGACCACCCCATAATACATAATTTTCGCCTTTTAATTTATGCGTCACATCGAGTGCAGCTTTCACTTGTGCGACCGCATAAGCAAATACTTCTGGATTAGGATTAGTAGCAGCACCCGCCGCATAGCGTGGATGCGTAAATAAATTCGCGGTACCCCACAGCAAACGTTTTTTTCCGTTTTCCATTTCTCGCGCAATAACGGCTGCCATTTGATGTAATCGAGAAAGTGACTCTTTTAAAGTATCACCTTCTGGGGAAACATCGCGATCGTGAAAAGTAAAAAACGGCACACCCAATTTATTAATAAATTCAAAACCCGCTAAAACACGATCTTTTGCACGTTCCATCGGATCTTGTTTACCAACCCAAGTACGCGAAAAAATAGCTCGACCAAATGCATCTTCTCCCTGCCAACAAAATGTATGCCAAAAACAAACGGCTAAACGTAAATGTTCTTGCATCGTTTTTCCGAGCACTTCTTTATGCGGATCATAATAGCGAAAGCTGAGTGGATTTTCTGAATTGACACCAGCATATTTAATATTATTTATATTTTTAAAATATTCCATAATCACTCCTGGAATAATGATTCACATTGTTGATAGAGTTTTTGCATCAGTATTAATTTTTTCTGATATTGAGCCGCCCATTTTTCGTTAGGCTCAATCACAAAATCCAACGGCGGCGGCGCTAACACTTGAGTCGCTTCACCACCATTAATTCCAAACCAAGCTAATTTCGCCGCCCCTAAAGCAGCGCTAACATCAGACTGTCGTCGATAAAACAACGGTCGATTTAATGCAGATGCTAATATCTCTCCCCAATAAGCGCTGCGCGCACCGCCACCCACTACGGCGACTTCTGTTGGATGAATTCCCGCAGCAAAAAATGCGGCTTGTCCTTGTGCGAATAATAAAGCAATGCCTTCTAAAACGGCTTGAATCATTTCGCTTTTACCCGTCTGATGTGAAAGTCCGAAAAAAACTCCACGCGCATAGGGATTTAAATACGGTGATCGTTCACCGGATAAATGCGGCAGAAATATAGGGGTATATTGCGCTTTATGTTGTTTAGCTAATTCCAAGGCTTTTTTAATATCGGGCACATCCACTAATTCGGTTAACCAAGTTAATGCACTCGCTGCACTTAAATGCACATTCATTGCATGCCATAAATTCGGTAAACAATGACAAAAAGTATGAATCCCGGTTTGCGCATGCGGTCGATATTGATCGTCCGAAACAAAATAAACACCTGAAGTGCCCAATGATAATAATGCCGATCCCGCTGCAATGACACCCATACTCACCGCCGAAGCTGCATTGTCTCCGCCGCCGCCCACAATCAGCGTATTTTTTGGAATTCCCCATGCGTTTGCAATATCGGATTTTACTTTACCGGTAATTTCAGAACCTTCAAACAAATCCGGTAATTGCGCTAACTTAATATCACCTGCTTCGATCATGGTTTGTGACCATTGACGCTTACCGACATCCAACCAGCTCGTTCCCGAAGCATCTGATAAATCCGTCGCAAATTCTCCTGTCATCAACATCCGCAAATAATCTTTGGGCAATAAAATTTTATGAATTTGCTGAAATAATTCAGGTTCATGTTGTTTAACCCATAAAACTTTTGGAGCGGTAAATCCAGGCATAATTTTATTGCCTGTAATTTCAGTTACCTTTGGGACCCGGCGCGTGAGCTCTTCACACTGCTGCATGCTACGACCATCATTCCACAAAATGGCAGGACGCAGCGGTTTTAATTGTTTATCTAATAAAGTTGCTCCATGCATTTGGCCGGAAAGTCCAATCGCTTTTAATTCGGAAAGTTCACGCGGATATTGTTGACGACATCGATGCATCGCATTTTGCGTGGCTAACCACCAATCTGCTGGATTTTGTTCACACCAAAGTGGTGCAGGTCGTAACACTTCTAACGGTGCCGAAAATGTTGCGATCGGAATTTGACGCTGATCGATCAATACCACTTTTACGGCGGAGGTGCCTAAATCAATTCCTAAATAGGTCATTCGGGTGCACCCAAATGACGTAACGGTTTTCCAGCGTATAAATTCATTTCGATTTCTTCTAAACTAACACCACGCGTTTCAGGAACATAAAAATAAATAAAAAATAGCGATAATATGCTAAAAACAGCATAAATTAAAAAAGTACCGGAAATATTAAAATATTGAATTAAGGTTAAAAAAGTAAATGTAACTAACCAATTCGAGCCCCAATTAATACTGGTTGCAATACTGGACCCTAATCCTCGTACGCGTAGTGGAAAAATCTCGGCAATCATCAACCACATGATAGGCCCCAAACTAATTCCAAACCCAATAATATAAATTAACATGCTGGCCAAGGTTAACCATTTTATCCAGAACGTCTTTGCTTCCACATAAAAAGAAAAGCTAAAAATGGCTAAACAAATCGTCATTATAAAGACGCCCGCCAAAAGAAGTGGTCTACGACCAAATTTATCTACTAAAAATACCGCTATTGTAGTCGATAATACAAACACCACACCCACATAAATACTTACCAAAATTGCAGAGTGAGTTGAATATCCAGCGAGTTTAAAAATAGTCGGCGCATAATAAATAATGGTATTAATTCCCGTGACTTGTTGAATAAATGCTAAACCACCGCCAATAATTAAAGTACGATAAATCGGGTAGGAAAATAACATTCGCCACGTGCCTTTCTGCTGCTGCAAACTTTTCTTAATTAATTCGAATTCTTTTTCAACGAGTGGACTATGTCCACGAATTTTTTCGAGAATAGCATGCGCTTCTTTTTCATTCCCTTTGGATAATAACCAGCGCGGACTTTGGGGTAAAAAAATCATACCGATAAAAAGGCCTAACGCCGGAAAAATCCCAATTGCAAACATCCATCGCCATGCTCCCGATGGTGCTGCATAAAAATCTACGATATATGCAAGTAAAAGACCAATCTCAATGGCAATTTGATTTAATGAAACTAATCCACCGCGATATTTAATAGGTGCAATTTCTGAAATGTATAAAGGTCCCATGTAGGAGGCTATTCCAACCGCAATGCCTACAATAATCCGCCCGACAATCATAAGAGGAATATTAGGAGTCACGGCAGTAATAATGCTGCCAATAATAAAAATAACCGCATCGAATATTAGCATTTGCTTGCGGCCATAATGATCGGCTAAACGCCCACTAAAAATAGCACCGCTAAATGCACCAATGAGTACCGCCGAAACCACGAGACCATTCATTTGCGCAGATAGATTAAATTCTTTGGCAATAAAAAGAATAGCTCCAGAAATCACGCCAGTATCATAACCAAATAAAATACCCGACAACGCGGCAACAAAAGTGATGACGAGATAAAAATTACTGGGCGTGATTAAATGAGAATCTCGGTTTGATGATCGCATCGTCCCTCCAGCTTTTTTCTCTACAGAATGAAAAGAATTTAACACAGGTCGGGTAACATCGTCATCTAAAAATCTTGCAACTTCAGTTGATCGCTTTTTTCTCTATTTATGATGGTTGTTGCACGGGTCTATAGTTATCCTGTCTTCTCTCCAGAGCAGCGTGAATTTTATTTTGCAAAAATAGGGAAAATTTTGCCAATGGAGTTTGATCAGGTTCTGGCTGAAATTCTGAATTTCGGATTTGGAATATTTTTTCGGCTTGAACTTTGCTCTCTGACTCTGGCGGATAGTTATGCAAACGAAAGACAAATAAAAGCCACAACAAGCTAGCACCAATTCCTATCCCAATAGCGAGCGCTAAACTAAATGGATTGCAACAGAAAGCAAGCAATATCACGGCTACCAACATCACCAGATCTAAAAATAAAATTATTTTATGAAATCTGTTTTGTAATTTTGATTGAATGTTTTGGTGCTTTTTTACAGCATTTTCAATTATTAGTAGACTTACATCGTCTGTTTGAGAAATTATTTTTACCATAATATCGATGGTCGAAATAAATAATTCATCCGAACTTCTTCCCAGGCGCAGCGCTTCATGCTGTAAAAAAACAATATAAGAAAATACAAATGTTTGATCTGGGCAAGTTTCAAATGTAATAGATATTATTTCATTAAATTTATTCCGTAATGGTGATGATAAATGTGGTGAAAGCTTTATTTCCATACGCTAGCCATTGATAAAATAGATAATTTTAATGTAACGCAGGGAATTTTATTTGGAAAATGATTTATTAGGTTTTATAGGGATATTTTTAATTTTGCCGGTATTTCGATTAAACACAGATTAAATATTAGGATTTTCGCAATGTCATCCTACCGAAAATCGTCCGCATAACTTTTAAAAAATATCCGCGCATCATGATTTGAAAAGATTGTACCCATATTAAATTTCTATAAAAATATGATTAAAAATAAATTCTTTACAGGTTCTTTGAATTTAGATACCACCGCTTCAAGCCGTGAAATTTCAGTATTTTTCTCTTTTTTGAGGACGGCTTTCTCGGTGATATGACGGGTGCGCTACTACAGCCAAGACGGAAGTATCCAAATTAAGATTTTTATAAAATTCATGCAAATTCTTCTTTGCGACTTTTCTTCCCTCTGCGCCTGCGCATCAAAAATTTCACCGCACGGCCGCCGCAATATTTCCTCCATCTACCGTCACGATTCCCGCTGTGGTTTTTTCTGCTAACGCCAAATGGACAAAGGCATTCGCCACATCTTCTGCAGTCACCTCACGCATTAACAAATTGCCGCACATATATTCGGTGGGATCAACGCCGCGTGCTTGTGCTCGGGCAGAAATCATTTCTTCCGTTAATAATCCACTACGTATACGATCCGCATTGACCGCATTCGAGCGAATACCCAACGCTGCATAATCAATCGCATATTGTCGCATTAAAGCCAAAGTCGCAGCTTTTGCAATTCCATACGGCCCAAAATCCACCCCAGGATTTAATGCTTGTTTCGAAACATTAAATAACAAACAACCACCTAAATTCTGTTTGCTTAGAATAGAAATCGCTTGTTGTGCGACATGTTGATGCGCGAAAAAATTAATTTCCAAACTTTTTCGCAACAATGCATCGCTGACTTCACCAATTTTTCCAGTGTATGCGATGCCCGCATTTAATACGACGATATCCACTCCACCAAAAGTCTGACAGATGCGATCAAAAGCACGCTGGATATCCTCAGCTTTTGTTAAATCACACGCAATCGCTAACACCCGAGAATGAATTTTTTTAGCAGCTTCATCACAACGTGCTTGATCGATATCCATTAAAACCACTTCAGCGCCCTGATTAATAAAAGCGTTCGCAACGGATTGGCCAATCGTGCCTGCGCCACCAGTCACCACTACGACTTGGCGAGTGAAGGCTTTATCCGAATTTTTAGCTAATTTCGCTTGTTCGAGCGACCAATATTCAATTTCAAATAAATCACTTTCTGGCAATGCCGTGTAATTTCCAATAGCTTCAGCATCTAAAATCGCTTGCATGCTATTTTCGGCGATATCTGCATTAATCGCGGCATCCGCTGCGCTTTTGCCAAGTGCAAATAAACCAACATCAGGTACGAGAATAATTCGAGGCAACGGATCTAATTCTTTTTTCGGAATACTCTGTCCTTCGTTATTGCGTACAAAATAGCGATGATAGGCTATTTGATATTCTCGCAGTGCAGTTTCTAATACAGATTTAAATTCGGTCATTTCCATACTAAAAGGCGATGGTAAAATTAACGGAAAATTCTTGGTTCGAATAATATGATCCGGTGTAATAACGCCAACCTGACTATAACGTTGCAGATTTTCACCGTTCACATATTTTAATATTAAATCGCTTTTTCTGTGCATTAAAATCATGCGCTCAACCATGCCATTCAGCAATTTACTACATGCTCCCCGAATTAATGGTGCAATTTCGGCAATCGATTTATTGGCAGAATTAACCGCCATGAGTCGATGCATATTTTTGCTGTGTGTTTTAATATATTCTTCCGCTAACGTGACCGCTTCAATCATGCGGAAATAGGCTTCTTTAGCGGTATCAGCAAAAGTAAAAATTCCGTGCTGCAATAAAATCAAACCTTTTACAGAAGGATCGCGCGCAAAAATTTCTGCCGCGGCTTTTGCTAAATCAAATCCAGGCTTAATATAGGGAACAATACCCATGCTAGAACCAAATATTTTTTTAATTAAAGCATCACCGTCGGGCTGATTGGTTAAGCTTAAAATTGCGTTCGCATGCGTGTGATCGATAAATCGATGGGGAATAAATGCATGTAATAAAGTTTCAATTGATGGATTGGGAGCAGCTGCATCTAGCATCTGACAGCGCTGCGCATTCACCATATCTTCGTCGGTTAAATTTTTTAATTTCTGCAAATTTAATAATGGCGCCAGATGTAACGCAGGAAAACCTTGAGGCTCAATCGCCGCTAAATCCCAACCGCTTCCTTTCACACAAACCACTTGCACCTTTTCATCGTGTAAATTAAATGATTCAGTTTTAACTGAAGTATTGCCACCACCATGTAAAACGAGTGCGGGATTCGCGCCTAATAAACGGGAAGTATAAACACGTAAAGCCAGATCGGCATTTACAGCTTTTTTAGCATATTGTTCGATAAAACTTGCTGCCGTTTTATCACACCATAGATTCTGCATGCTGATTATCCTTATAATGTTCTGGAAATAATTTTTTTAGGCCTTCTTTGGATGCATTGCAAACACCACGCTCAGTGATAATTGCGGTAATATATTTTGCCGGCGTGACATCAAAACCATAATTTTTAGTGACAGTATTATCGGGCAAAATACTAATTGTTACTAAATTACCTTGCTCATCGCGACCTTTCATTAATGCAATCTCATCATGACCGCGTTCTTCAATTTCAATTTCAGTCAGACCATTTTCAATTTGAAAATCGATACTCGATGCCGGTGCTGCAACATAAAAAGGAATATTATTATCAAATGCACTTAATGCTTTTAAATAAGTTCCTATTTTATTGCAAACATCACCACGCGCCGTCGTTCTATCGGTTCCCACAATGCAACAATCCACTTGACCATGCTGCATTAAATGTCCACCCGCATTATCTACAATTACAGTATGCGGAATATTTTGTTGTTTTAATTCCCACGCCGTTAAACTCGCACCTTGATTGCGTGGACGTGTTTCATCTACCCACACATGCAATGGAATATTATTTAATGCGGCTTGATAAACACCCGATAATGCTGTTCCCCAATCCACCGTCGCCAACCATCCTGCATTACAATGCGTTAAAATATTTAAACGATCGGCAGAATGTTTTCTACGTTCCCAAATATCTTGTAATATCTGTGCGGTATATCGACCTAATTGAAAATTAATTCGCGCATCATCATCAGCAATTTCCGTTGCAAGCTTCAAAGCACAATGCATGCGTTCTGAAATTGCAGTATTAATTAATTTATGTCGACATTGATTTAATGCCCAACGCAAATTAACTGCCGTTGGTCGGGTTTTTAATAATAATTCATAGGCAAAATCAATATTTTTATCACTGGCATCTTCACGCATAGCTAAATACATTCCATATGCACCCGCCGCACCAATTAACGGCGCGCCACGCACCTGCATTTCTGCGATGGCCAATGCACATGCTTGGACGTTTTGTAGAGATTGAATATAAACATGATGTGGGAGTTGAGTTTGATCGAGAATCAAAACCGATTGGTCTTCCGAATTCAACCAGATAGTACGCTGCGGCTTTCCATTCACTAACATAAGATTGTCCTTGAAATTGCCCTGTAGTGGGCAGGTTAGCACAGCATTTTTGAGATTCATAGGGCTGATCGATGTTCCAGGATCAACGATCCGAGTTATATTTCGCGTGCCGTAGCATGGATCGAAGATCCAGGTAAAATATTTATTTGATGTTCCCGGATCAACGATCCAGGCTACATTTGCGTAAAAGCTAGGCTTTTTCATGCTTTCAATCACTACCTCACACAGTTAGAATATCAGAATATCTCGGCATTTTTGCTGAGTATGAATTTACATGGATGACCTAAATACAAAATGGAGAATTTGCTATGAAAGTCACTTTAAGCGCAATTAAAGCAGATGTGGGTAGTATTGCGGGACATACGCGTCCCAGTGAAGAAATGTTAGAGGCCGTTAACAAATTACTCCAAAAAAATATTAAATCAGGTCTATTAATCGATGGAATCGTCACTTATACCGGTGACGATATCGCAATTATTTTTTCGCATACACAGGGTGTCGGTAATGAAAAAATTCATGTCGGTTTTGCCTGGCAAGCTTTTTTAGCTGCAACCGAAATTGCAAAACAACAAGGAAATTATGGTGCCGGACAAGATTTACTAGTCGATGCTCCATCTGGAAATGTTCGCGGTGCAGGACCCGGTGTCGCAGAAATTGAATTTAGTATTAACCCCAAACAAGGTTATCGTAACGCCGAAGCATTTATGATTTTTACTGGAGATAAATGTGCACCAGGCGCATACAATTTACCTTTATACCTCGCTTTCGCTGATCCAATGCATAATGGAGGATTATTATTAAATCCAAAAATGCATATGGGTTGGACCTTTACAATTATAGATATGGATCATAAAAGCCAATCTGAAGATCGAATTATTCAATTAAATGTTCCCGAACAAGCCTGGGAAGTTGCGGCTTTATTGCAAAATCCTGATCGCTTTGCGATTGAATCGATACATTCTCGATTTATTTCAGACGAACAAGTGGTTTCTGTTTCGGCTACCCGTTTGCATAATATTGCAGGAAAATACACTGGAAAAGATGATCCGATTGCCATTATACGCACACAAGGAATTTTCCCCGCGCCTGAAGAAATTGTTGAACCGTACGCGACGATCAATCAAACCGTCAGTGGTGGAGCACGCGGATCACATAATATGCCGCAATTACCAGTCGCCATTAATACTGCAGTGACGGGACCCTATTGCCAACCACTCGTTTCGGCAATTGGTTTTTCGATGAATCACGAAGGTAAATTTGCAGGACGCATGGTGGATTTCTTTGGGAATACGGCGTGGGATTTTGCGCGATTAGAAGCACAACGTCGTGCGGCTGAAATGCGTCGCCAAGGATTTTTCGGTGTTACGATGGGACAACAAACTGAAATCGCTTACACAGGATTAGTTGAAACCTGGACGAATTTAGATAAGAAATTTAAATTACGTTCGGGACAAGCACCGACCAATAACGAGAATTATCAAGGCCTCGATAGTTAATTTTTTATTTTCTGCACTCCCTAAATCATCATGGGGTTGGGTTTTACGACCTGACCCTTCTTCTCTAATTTGTTCAATGCCAGGCCTAATCACTGATTATAATTACATATTATATCAATTGCTTATAAATAAACTCGTGACGTCATAAATTATGACGCATAAAATATGACGCGAGAAATGACTATGGATTTTTTTCCCTTAACTATTGCTACCGGTAAAGCATTTTGCAATCGTAAATCTGAATTAGCTTATTTGCAGATAATATCTGCAAGCTAAACCCACTCTAATTATTTCTCCACGGCGCTACGGAAAAACTAGTCTTGCACTGAATGCGATTGATCAATCTAAAATTCCATACGCCCATTTTGATTTCTTATCCGCGATCAATGAAGCCGACGTCGAGAAATGCCTGCTGAAAGGAATAAGTGATCTTTTTTCACGGATGGAAACCGGAATTAAAAAACGGTTTTAGGTGAATTATCATAGCAATGTTGACTCGAGAATTTTTTCTTTTATATCACAATCCTCTCGGGGACGTCCCCTCCAGTATGTCGATTATTTTCCGGCATACTGGAGAAATAATAACAGAAAAAGTGTGTTTATTTCGTTGGCAGCCATTTTTGCTGGGTGAAATCATACTTAAATTTCGCGGTTCCACCGGTTGGGCAGCAATTCGGATCATTTTTCTTATAGAGGGGAAATGCAACGTAGATCTCACCATCCTTCACCGAAAAGGTCTCGTGCCCATTGTGCCCTTCCTTTAAATTTTCCGGAACCGTAATTTCTTGCTGCACATATTGATTATTTTTATCTAATTTAAAAACATCGAGTTTTCCAATACCCCCACTACCCGCAGATTGGCTCCATACAATAATCGATGGTGTTTGTTCTTGATTTAATTTCTCCATCCAAACTTGCGCGATGGTACCGTCGCGCACCATAGGAATAGTTTGTTGCGGTTGCTCAGGAACATTTACCGTTAATTTATAAGTTCCATCCGAACAAGCTTCATTTTTAGGAACTTCGACCATCGCAGAATAATTCTCTTGATGAACAATAATTTTTTGCGCGCAACCAAAATCTGCCATGGCGCTGGTGGAAATAATAAAACTCATTGCAATTGCACAACAAAATAAATATTTTTTATGCATGATATTTCTCTTGATAAATAAAAAAGAACATCATGGTAACAAATCAATCAGTGCTTGTCACTATAACCCCGCACGAGGCTCATAGCCGCAAAGGGGAATTATTTTTTTTTATCAATTTTAATTGTTGTGTGAGCATGAGCCAAGTTTTAATGACGGTATCAGGATTGAGAGATAAGCTTTGAATTCCAGCTTCCATCAACCATTTCGCTAAATCAGGATGATCTGACGGTCCTTGTCCACAAATTCCAACATATTTATTCACTGCATTACATGCCGTAATTGCGCGATTTAATAAATATTTTACCGACGGATCACGCTCATCAAAAAGAGAGGCAATTAAATCAGAGTCGCGATCTAATCCCAACGTTAATTGAGTTAAATCATTCGAACCAATTGAAAAACCATCGACATGTTCTAAAAATTCTTCCGCCAAAATTGCGTTCGAAGGAATTTCACACATCATATAAATCTTTAATCCTTCATCTCCCCGCTTTAAGCCAAATTGCTCGATAATTTCGATAACATTTTTTAGCTCCGAGACCGTACGCACAAACGGCACCATCACTTGCGTGTTGGTTAAACCCATATTTTTGCGCACTCTTAAAAAAGCTTCACATTCAAAATTAAAACAATCGCGAAAAGACTCACTAACGTAACGTGATGCACCACGAAATCCTAGCATGGGGTTTTCTTCTTTCGGTTCAAATAAATCGCCACCGAGTAAACCTGCGTATTCATTCGATTTAAAATCCGAAAAACGAAAAATTACATCTTTTGGATAAAATGCTGCTGCAATCGTCGAAATTCCTTCGCGTAATTTTTCGATATAAAATTCTTCGGGCGAAGCATAGGCTGCAATTTTCGCGCTTATTTTCTCGCGTAACTTCACTGGCAAGGTTTCCATTTTTAATAATGCGTTTGGATGAATACCTATCATATTACTGATAATAAATTCCAAACGAGCTAACCCGACACCAAAATTTGGTAATGATTGATAACTAAATGCTTTATCAGGATTACCTAAATTCAAACATAAATTGACCGGCAATTCCTCTAAATCACTCACTGAAGTTTTTTCTACTTCAAATTTTAATAAGCCTGCATACACAATTCCGGTCTCACCTTCTGCACAGCATACCGTAATTTCTTCACCGGATTTAATCGCGTTGGTTGCGTCTCTACAACCGACAATCGCCGGAATACCTAATTCCCGCGCAATAATCGCTGCATGACAAGTACGTCCTCCTCGATTAGTCACAATCGCCGAAGCTAATTTCATAATTGGCTCCCAATCGGGATCCGTCATTTCCGTCACTAAAACCTCACCCGGATGTAATGCGTCCATTTGTTTTGGGTCGGCAACCTGACGTGCAATGCCTTGTCCGATTCTCTCACCAACACTGCGACCTTGAGTTTTAATGGGACCTTTTTCTAATAAATGATAACGCTCCATTTCATGATCTTGACTTTTCACAGTTTCAGGACGCGCTTGCACAATAAATAATTCTCCGGTTTCACCATCTTTCGCCCACTCAATATCAACCGGAAATCCGTAATGTTCTTCGATTAATAAAGCATATTTAGCTAATCCTTCGATTTCAGCATCACTCAAACAAAATTGCAGACGATCTTTTTCAGGTACTTCTACATTTTTTACTGTTTGATTATGACCTTCATCAAAAATCATTTTCAGCGCTTTTTCTCCGATATTTTTGCGCAAAATAGCGGATTTACCTTTACGCAATAATGGCTTCGACACATAAAATTCATCGGGATTCACTTGTCCTTTAACAACGGTTTCGCCTAATCCATATGAAGCATTAATTAAAACCACTTGATCGAAACCCGATTCTGTATCTAATGTGAAAATCACGCCACTGGTTGCTTTGTCACTACGAACCATGTGTTGAATTGCCACCGACATTAATACTTTTTGATGATCAATTTTATGATGGCTGCGATAAGCAATCGCGCGGGCCGTAAACATCGACGCAAAAACTTTTTTAATCGATGAATACAACATTTTTAACGATGTGACGTTAAGATACGTCTCTTGTTGACCCGCAAATGAAGCATTCGGTAAATCTTCTGCAGTAGCTGACGAACGTACCGCGAGGTGTGCTTCACCCATTTGTGCATAGACTTCTTCAATTTTTTGAGAAAGCTTGCCGGGTATCGGCGTTTGCTGGATCCATTGTGTGATTTTTTCGCTCGCATCTTGTAATTCCTCCACGTTATGTACATTAACCTTGGCTAATAACTCAAATATTCTGGTTTGTAAATTTTGTTGATTTAAAAATTCTTGATACGCATAGGTGGTGAGAGCAAAACCGTTGGGAACTTTCACGCCAGCGCGTTTTAAGTGTTGAATCATTTCACCTAATGAAGCATTTTTACCACCCACAAAAGCAATGTCACTAGCCGCAACCTCGCTCAGTGGTAAAATTAAAGCAGTTTTCGCACTCATGATTTTATCCTTTTCTCTCTCATATGCGTCCGGTATTTTCAAATATAGTTTAAATTTGGACCGAGATTGATTTTTTGATCATTTTTTGATCTGTTGTTCTCTATATTTAAGAATCAATTCCGCGACGCGTGAACATTTAACTTCGCTCTTCAATAACTTAAGCGTTTGACGGCAGGAAAATTGGGGCCGATTCAAAATCATTTCTATCCAAGTCACGCCTTTTTCATAAGCGGGCTCAGTCAATAATGGTAAAAAGGCTGCAAGACTCGTATCGTTGGAGCGCGCACTAAGCTCTAAGACTTTGGCTAACCACTCGGTATAAGGAATTAAATCTATTTTAACATTTAAATTCTGTAACTCCGTTACCACCACAGGAATGCGTTGTGGATACGGATGCGTTAAATGAAAAACTTTATTCGCCGCTTGAGGATTTTCTGCAAGTTCTACAATGGAACGGCTCACGTAATCCACTGGCGCGAAATCGGCAAGCCCCTCTACATTCGGGACCGCATTTATTTTTTCACATAAATAAAGAATCTGAGATAATAGGTTTTTTTCATCGTAATAATTAGAATTTAATGCTGGTGAAATTGCTCCCGGACGGTAAATAACAGTCGGTAAACCTTTTTCAGCGGCCATTGTCACTAACCCTTCTGCCACCCATTTTGTTTGCGCATAACCGCCTACGATATTAGATTCATTTTTATTGAGATTTTTTTCTTGAATAATGTCATTAGGTCCATAAATAGGTGAATCAAATACGGCGGTTGAAGATATAAAATGCAGAGTCTTAACTCGTTGATTAAAGCAAAAATCAATCATATTACGGGTTAAATCCACGTTCGCATTACGTAAATTTAAATAAGAAGTATTAAAATTAACTAGTGCCGCACAATGGTAAACAGCATCAATTAAAGAAGATAAATACTCATATTCAATATCAGGAAAGCTAATCCGCCTACTTTGCGCATTCGCAAGCACTAATTCAACGCGAAGAGACAAAGTATCAGCGGTAGGCAAATTATATCGTTTTAAATTAGCAGTTAATTTTTTCCAGGCAATTTCAACATTCTTTTCTCGAACCAAACAGAAAATTTGCGCATTAGTGTGAGTAAGCAAATCATTTAAAAGATAAGCGCCTAAATATCCCGTTGCGCCTGTTAATAGAATATTCTGTGGATATGTCGAAAATGTCTTACTTGCCGTTGAAGGTAATTCAGAACTCCAATAAAGATAAAGATCATTTAAATAATTAAATTGCGGAATCGATTCCGGCCTTTGTGTTTGGTTATTCTGAATAAGTTTCGCGAGATTTTGGATGGAGCCGGCATTAGCAAATTCAAAATAGGACAATTCCGCCGCAAAAGTATCACTTATTTTTTTAATTGTGAGAACAGCTTTAAATGAACTACCACCCAGTCTAAAAAAATCTGCCTGTAAATCGACATCGGGCAACTCTAATACAGAGATAAATATGTTTTTTAATTCATTTTCAATTTCACTCTCTATCTGTACTGGAGCTAGAGTTTTTGATATTTGTTCCGGGTGAGCAGCAGCCAAAATCTTCCCTACACTATTATATTTCAGTGCAACCAATGTCGCGGTCTCAGAAATATTAGCCAACATTTTCTGCTTATCTGCTAGCGATCGAGTTTTCTTAGATTTTTTTTGCATCTCATGTTCTGAGAGCGGAATAATCGATAAATTCTGGTAATCAGCAGCCTTAAATTCAAATTCATTAGCATTAAATGTGCCACTATTTTTTTCTTGAATAATTTTTTCAAAAAAGATTTCTACCGGCAAATTCTTATCGGTCTTTGAAAATAATATACCTACCTTTGAGGTGTTATAATTTTTTGCTTGTTCTGCCAAATATATTAACATTTGGCGCTCAATTCCACGGCCTAAAACTCGACAGCTTAATATAAAAGTGTCGACTAATAATTTATCCGATGTCATTTGGTAGGCCATGATCCCAATTATTCCATAATCACCAAAACGGTCTTGTGCGGATATCGTAACGAAATGCTCTCCCTCTCGTTGGAGTTTATGAATATCCGCGGCTCGACGTCTCAGTGGATTTGCATTAAATTGATTGGTACGCAAATAGAGCTGCGACGCACGATTAATTCGTTTTTCTGACAGAGGAGTAATTTCCACTTTTAATTTTAAAGATTCGATAAACTCTTGAATGGAAGGTGATTGTTTCAATAAAGATTTGCGTTTCACATCAGTTTTATAAAATAACGTTCGCAATTTGTCTTCTTCACTGACTTCCCAGACATCAAAATCCCAAACGTTCCTTAAAAAACTCAATATTTCGTTTATATTTTCCGGTAATGATAAAGTAGTTACTTGTGGTAAATTGGCTCGCACTTCTGCGCATTCTATAGGATTATCATCTAATAAAACAAAACTATCTAAACCGAGATCTAATTCCTCCGCCAACGCCAAAATATTTTCAGTTTTTGAATTCCAATTAATTTTATAGGCCGTGATATGCTCGCGTTTAAGTATCATTTGTGGGTGATGGTCTAAAACACGGAATACATCATCTTCAGAATTTTTACTACATAAACATAAAATTTTCCCTTTGGCCTGTAGCTCAACCAGAAAAAATTGTAAAACACGAAAAGGATATGGAATTTGTATTTTATTTAAAGGGTCTTCTCCACATACCCCTTTCCAAAGCGTTTGATCACAATCCAATAAGATAACTTTTTTAGGAAGGGAATTTAAACTATAAATATAGCGTGTTAAGGTGGTGGCCATAGCGCAGTAAAATCGCTCATTATAAGGAATCGAGGCAACTTCATCGGTTAATGGATCAAAAATAGAATCAGTCGCGGCAATAGAGCCAGCTTTCACCAAATCTTCGGCTTCAGCATTTTGTAAAGGATAAAGTCCCTGGATTTCTTTTTCAGTAAGCAAATGTATAGATTTGATTGCATGGAGACGATTTATTAATTCGTTTTCACAAATTTTAATTAATTGCGCATAGTTAGAACTTGTAATTAAATCGCTATTCACTGGTGCTACGCAAATGACAAGTGGCGCATTCGAACGACTGATCGCATTTTTGAGCAATATGATAAATTCATCGATAATACCCAGAATGTGTGTTTTGTTAGCCTTTTTTTTCTGCTGCAACCAATCAATTAGTCTCACACAAATAATATTGCACCCTTTTTGATTTTTAAAAATTAAACTATCTGGGTCGATTAATTGTTGGAAAACTTGATTAAATGGCGCAAAATTTACCCTGGTTGAGATATCTAATTTTTTCATCCAAAATTCAAAATAATCATTCAATGGCTCTGCAACAAAAGTACTTGCTACGTTAATCGCATACTTTTCTATTTTAGTATCAGATAAGAAATCAGATAATTTAAATTCGTTAATTTTAATATCGGGATGTATTAACGCCTGCGAGATAATATTGATATAACTGTTTACTAATAGTTTGATTGTTTCGGTATTAAATAGCAGACTATTATACATAAATGCGCCGGCTGCTCCATCTGCATGTTCGAATAATGATAAAAAAATATCGAATTCACCAGGTGCACGACTGTTGTCAATATTAGGAATAAACTCAGTTGCCTCGACAATTTTTGGTTCTAATTGATTTGCAATATAGCCAAACATGACTTGAAATATAGGATTATAATTGATATCACGTGCTGGTTTAATCAGCATATTAATTTCAGATAAAGTTATTGTTCCATGCTTCATAACTGCGATATTTGTTTTATTGATTTGCTGAATCAATTCCACAAGCTCTTGCTGAGGATTAATTTTAGTGCGATAAGGAAGCGGATAAGCTAAAAATCCCATGAGATTTTCTAAAGCCGGATGATAACGTCCCGATGAAGGAATGCCAATGACCAAATCAGTTTGTTTGGAAAATAAATAAAGTAAGACATTAAACATAGTGAATAGAAAAGCAAATATGGTTGTACCATGGCTGGCAGCATAAGTCTTTATAGCTTGAATTTTTTCTTTATCAAAACTGACCAATTCATATTTACCTTCGTATTTTGCCATGGTGGATCTGGCATAATCCAACGGTAGCTGCAATTCTTTGGGTGCATCACCCAATAAATCCAGCCAAAATTGTTTCAACTTATCCTTCTCCGGTGTTTTTTCCTGTTGACGCTGCCAATAAACGTAATCTAAATATTTTGTTGACTCGCTAAAATCTATGGTTTTACCCTTTAATTTAGCGTCGTATATTTCTACCAATTTTTCTAAGAATAATTTAAATGTAATAATATCACTAATAATATGATGAAAAACTACAATGAATGTATATTCATCTTCATCAAATTTTATTAATAAAAATCGAAATAATGGCGGCTGATCTAAGACAAACTGATGATTCAATAAGTCCGTACAAGCGTTTTCGATAATTGATTTTTTTTCTTTCGGCGAGCTTGTTAAATATTCTTTGATAGCTAACTTTAATTGATAATCATTAATTTGTAATGTCACTTTTTGTTGCAGAGGAAATGATGCGCGCAAAACTTCATGTGTTTGCAACAAAATATTTAAACTTTCTTCGAATAATTTTAGATTGAGCGGTCCTTTAATATCAAAAGCCCGTAACATATTGTTGTTGGTACTTTTATGTAATTGAGCGGCCACCCACAGACGCTCTTGCTCCAAGGATACATTATTGTAATCGGGTGGGGCCGAAGGTAAGTGGGAAATTTCTTTTTCTATCTCCTTTCCTTTAGATAAAACTTCATTGACAATATATTTACTTAAGTCTTCTAGTGTAGTGTATTCCCACAATGCTGTCTGATCTATTGGCTGTTGAATATAGTTTTGTACATCGTTCGTTAAACGTACCACTAGAATGGAATCCAGACCATAGGCAAATAATGAGGTATTTTCATCGATTTTTTCGTTAGTTTTACAATTAACTTGCATCCATTCCTGTATCCAGGCTTTGAGTTCTTCTATACTAATTTTTTTTGATTTGCTAAAGATTCTTTGATTTTGATCTGGGGTTTTAATTTCTGCTTTTGCCGGCACAGGATGTAATTGTAATAAAGGATCACGCTCAATATCTTCACCCGGACAATTTTGTTCTATATCACCAATTGTCGCGCGATAACCTTCAATTAGATCCGCAATCTCTTTCCTGGTTTGTAAAGCTACTCTGTCTGGATTATCTGCTAAACATTGCTTAGCGTACTGCTCCAAATCTAATAAACAATACATTTTTGCTTTTTCATTGGATACTTTTGAATTTTTATGAACTTCCATGTTCACGGCCGCTAACAGTAAGCCTTTAATCGCTAAAAACCCTGCGATGGAATGAGTTTTCAGCATGGCATGCGTTTGCGATGGACTATTTTTAAGGTTAAATTTATAAATCTCTTCTGCATACTGAGTGATTTGATTAGCGATATTTTCGGCTTGAAAATACTCGGCTAAAAAATTTTGAATATTTTTCGTTTGCATTAAACTGCGACCCACAAATATTCCGAGCGATTCAGTCGGTCCTTCAATAATACGCAATGCCCGTACATCTCTCAGTAATTGTGGGGCATAGTTATTTTCCATGTATCCGCGACCTCCCAACAATTGCATTAATAAATCGGTCGCTTTCCAAGCTGCTTCTGTCGCAGAAATTTTTATGATCATAGAAATTTCAGATGGAGTAGCGTGACCTGCATCGATTAATTCACTAATAGATCTAATTAAGACTTCATGAGCGGTTATTTCGGCAGTTAGTACACTCACTTTATCTAAAATAATAGGATTATCGATTAATTTTCCGGTATAAATTCGCCTTCGTGAACCATAGCGATGAATTAATTGCGCGCTTCTCTTCATCGCACCAAAACCTAATATTCCGATTCCAAGTCGAGATATATTTAATATATTATCAATAATTTCTTGGCCCTGTCCGACTTGACCTATAACAGATGAGGCATCGACGTAAACATTTTCTAAAGTTAAGGCGCTTTGTAAAATACCGCGAAATCCCATAGTTAAAGCTTCAGGTCCGGTTGAAACTCCTGGCATATCACGCTGAATTAAAAACATCGTCGGCTGCGCTTTATTACTTCCATCCCGAATTTCTGCATAAACATGCATGAGATTAGCCCATCCCGAAATATTCCAACGCTTAATTCCATTTAGTATCCATCCTTGATCTTTCGGTACGGCAAATGTTTGTGAAAGACCGGTATTGGCACCTACAATCGGCTCCGTTAAAGCAAATGCACAAAATTGTTGACCGCTCACTAATGAGGGTATCCATTTTTCAATATTTTCTTGACTACCGTATTGCAATATCGGTCTTACGCCTAATGCGTTTTGATAACCAATAATAATCCCCAGGCTAACATCGATTGCACCAAATTGTTCGATAATACGAGCGGTATCTTTAAAACTTAAATTTAATCCCCCATATTTCTCCGGCGCGAATAAGCCCATAAATCCTTTAGCAGCTAAATCCATAAATATATACGGCGGAATACAGCGACGCTCGTCGAATAAACGCGAATTAATCCGTGTATTAGCATAATTGCGTAACCACACTAACATTTCATCTGTCTTGCGTGAATCTGTAAACACAGGTTTTGGATTTTTTATTAATGATTTAATGGGTTGATCTCGTTCCCCCATGAATAAAACCACTAATTTTTTTTCTAGATATTCTTCACGGCATGCAAAGCGTTTCACTTTGCCACTAGAAGTTTTTGGTATCGTACCTTCTCGGATGAGCACAACAGCGAAGGGTTGAATCCCATAAATTTCTGCGAGATCAGTTCTAATCGCATTAATTACTTCCTCACCAGAATATTTACGAATTTTATGCCGCTTAGCCTCACACACCAACACCAAGTTTTCTTGATCATCGACATCAATAGCAAATGCAGCCGTTCGTCCAGGCATAATTGCGGGATGACTTTCTGAGGCGAGATATTCTAAATCGCTTGCATAGAAATTACGACCACGAATAATAATTAAATTTTTAATTCTTCCTGCAAAATATAAATTTCCATCATACATAAATCCTAAATCTCCGGTCCTTAAATATTTTTTCCCATTTAATACGGCATTAAATGTTTTCTCTGTTTCGGTTGGATTTTTCCAATAACCCTGAGTAACACTTTTTCCCGCAAACCAAATCTCACCAATTGCATTATCTTCGCATGGTTGCTGGGTGTCTGGATTAACGATAACGAGTTTGTGATGAGGAATAACGTAGCCACAAGACACTAATTTACGTGAATTTTTTTTATGACTGGGTTTAACTTTACCTAAAACCAATTGTTTCGGATCAAAACTTTGAATGATGGGTGTTTTATCACGACGACAACTGGTAACCATCAAGGTGGCTTCCGCTAAACCATAAGCGGGTAGGAAGGTCTCGGGTTTAAAACCGAATGGGGCAAATTTAGCGGTAAATTGCTGAATCGTAGAATCGTGTATCATTTCCGCACCAATAAAAGCGACTTTCCAGCTGCTTAAATCCAATTGCGTTTTTTCACAATCTTCAATACTAATATTTTCAGTACAAAATACAAAACCAAAATCATTTCCACCGCTTAAAAAACCACGATATTTTGAAATCGCATTTAACCAACGAATTGGTTTTTGTAAAAAATAAAATGGCGACATTAAGACATCTTCACTGCCCACAAATAAATTTTGAATTATGCCCCCAATTAATCCCATATCATGATAGGGTGGTAACCAAATAATGCCCACTATTTCTGATGACATCTTATAAATAGATTGTATCGCCGCACAATTCGTCATCAAATTTTCATGCGAAACCATCACACCTTTAGGGGCACCAGTCGAACCTGAGGTATATTGCAAAAAAGCTATGTCTTTTAATGTAGGTAATTTCAGCTTATCCTTGGTTTCTGCATACTGCTTAGTGACGACCATCATTTTGATTTTTTTTAAGATCTCATTTTGCTGCAATAGTTTTTTTGTGCGGGTAGCAATATCTTCATCTAATAAAATTAAATCTGCAGTAGCGTTTTGTAAAATAGATATTAAACGCTGCACGTCACTCTCACGACGTGGAGGATATAATGGAACTGCAATCATGTTTGCAGCAAGGCAACCAAAAAATGCATTTAAATACGAAATTCCGGGCTTACATAAAATAACAACACGTGGACGTTCAGATGAGAAAGAAGGAATGCTAATTAATAATTGCTGAGCAGTAGCCATCGCATTATTTTTTAATTGAAGATACGTGATTTCATCAGTCTCTTCGTTGGAAATAAAGCGATAAGCAATTTTGTGGGGGGTCTCCTCAGCACGATAATTAAGAACATCCACGATCGTGCCAGCCTGCCATCGTGATTCTGTCATTGATTACCCTTACTTTCAGCAGCTTATGCTGTAAGCCATGGAATTAAAACGCGTTCTTCTCTGAAAAGTATAGGATATTTTTTGACCACGGGGTGGGGGATGAGAGGAGCCCGGATCAAAAGATCCAGGCTGCATCCAATGGAGTGTTGTTGTTAAACACGGGGGCCGCCGAGTTCCAGCTGAGAGCCGTTAGGTGTTATTTGAGGTGAATCTGCAGGTGAGTCAGATCCGCTACTCCCAATACTCGTTTGGCTAACAGATCGGGGTATATTCGCCATTCCCTCTGCTCTTTTTTTCAAGTGGAACAGAAAATGCTTACCATATAAATTTTGCTGCTCTAAACATTCCAAACGTTGATCCAGTTGTTTCAAACAATTATGGTCTTCACTTTCTTGTCTATTTTTATAGGTATCTATGAGCTTATATATTAAATAAGCAACCGCAGCAGCCGCCAATAAAGTAGTCGCCACAATTGCACTCGGTGGTAACCCAAAACAGATCGGAATAAATATGGCTTGTCCCAAGATCGCTACAAATCGAAAGAGCAATACACCCGTTTGTGCTGCCATGGTCCCCGTTAAAAAATACCCGATAAATTTCTTAATATTTGTGGTTTCCGTGGGTCCTGTTCGTCTAATGTCACGACAATATTGCGGTTCATCAAACTTAGGTATTTCTGTTAATTCCGTGTATTGTTTAACATCCAATTTATCCACATGTTTCTCGTTATATGCTTCAATAAGCTTACGAATTTCTAACTGCTGAGCGGCTATTTCTTTTTGTAAAACTTCGTAAATTTGAAATTCTTGCTCTATTTTATTTAATACGGGTGCCTTATCCTCGGTAACTAATTTAATATCTGCTTCCAGCATATTTTTTTTCTGCACCATATTATAAATACCGACAGCACAAGCAATTCCTAATAAGACACCTCCCAACACTAAATTAATGGGATTTAAACTCACATGGAATGCAACCGCTGCGATATCCGATAATATCCACGCATTAAATTGCGCTATCGCCCACGCACCCATGACTGTTAAAAACGAAGCTGAAATAACCAACCATTTATTGCGAGTGAGGCGCTTAGTTTGTACTTGAATAGGAGAAACTACTGGCTTATTGATAGCGATTTTAGCGTTTATCTCATCCGTTATTAGTTGCTGATAAGCATTGTCATCAACATTCTCAATTTTCCACATAGTAGACAATACTTGTGTTTTTTCTCGCGTAATTTGCATCGCATTAATGACTTTTTGTCGAAGATCAGCACTTCGAACCAATTTCAACATGTCATTATAAATGGCAGCTTGTTTTTCTCCCTTAATCACAAGCTCGATTTTTTGATTCTCTGCAACTAAAAGTTCTTCTTGCTCGTCTGATACTACAGCCATTTCAACGAGGGGGCCTTTTCCTTTATCAAGCTTTTCACTAGATTCTTCCGCTGCCAGTTTAACGGAATCTTCGGGTTTAGGTACCCACGAAAAATAATCAATCGCTTTAGCAATTAAATATGTGGCGCCCACAGCAAGTGGAATTGCAAATCCAATCGCAAAAGTTCCTAAAATAGGGGCACCCGAAGCAATAGCTCCCGTAAATAAAACTGCGCTAAACCAAACAATCCAATAAGTATAAGAAGCCAAAGATAATCCATTCCATAATTCATGCAAACCTTTTAGCAGCGTGGATATCCAATCCCCGATGATTGCTAACTTACTCTTATCGATGTTAGGTTGTGAGGCTTGTGGTTTGGTATGCAGCACCAAATAGTATGTTTTTTTATGTGTTTCTGCATCTTCAACACATTCCAATTCTGCTTTTTCATAATTTTGGCCTAATTCCGCATGCGATTGCAGTGCACTAGTAAAATAAGTATTAAGTGTGCCGAGATATTTTTCAATATCCTGACTAGTCAGATGCATATCTGGATTAAATGGTTTTTTTATTGCATCTGGATCAACAATTTCTGTCTCAGTGGCATTATCTTTTTTTAATTTCGCCCTCTCATAAAGATAATGTAATAACAGATAATTAATATCATGATTATTTTTTTCGGTCTGTATTTCTTGGGATCTGACTCCAAAGGCTGCCATCGACATCCCTAATGCCAACGCCACAATCAATAATCCTTCGATGGGGTGATGAGCAATATGATCCAGGCCAGCCCCGGCTCCAGCTTGGCCTAGTATTTTAACTTGTTCAATGCCCATAATACGGGGAAAGGTGTACACACGATCGGGATCGGACAGCATTGCATTAACTAAATTAGCTAAATCACCTGAATTATAAGGCGTTTTGGCTAAGTTATTGAGATTGAGCCGTACGACGTGTGGGTTTTCCCAAAAAACGTCGTCTACTAACTTTTTAGTAACAGTATTTTCGCTGTTATTTGCAACTTCAGGTATATCTATAGCGCTAACGTTTGTTTCCGGCATAGTCCTCTTCCCCAATAAAAATTAAAAAAAACAGAGCGGTGAGGACTGATCCTTGTAGTCGATCTTCCTTTTATTTTCACCTTCTCTTTATTTTTATAGTAATACTTAAATATTAACTATTTATTAGCTATGCTTTGATTTTGAAAATAATTACGGAGTAAGGAACTTACCATTAAGGAATGATTAAATGAGGAGAAGACTACAGAAATAAGTCCGCAGATTATATTCCTGCGCAGCGGGATTAGCAACTTTTAGAAAGTATATTACCCGCTGCTCTTTTTATTTGATTCGACAATGACTAGGAGAAGTAGATGAAGTATCCAAATGACTATCACAAATATTTATTTGCAACCGAAGGCCCAAAATCAATAAAACCAAACCCCCCACGATAGCAAGTGCTGTAACGAGTGGCATCGTGGTTCCTGCTAAGAGTAGCCCGCCTACCACAAAACCAAATCCAATGATCATCGCACCATATCCTAAGCCAGCACGTAAAGGTTCCTTACGGGGATCTGTAAAAAAGGTACAACTTGCTGCCCTAGAGGCTTTCAATCTTTTTACAGAATCCCTAGCAGCTGCTGCATCAATAATTCTTGTTTCCAATGCATATGGGCCGGACGGCGGACGCTGGCAAGGAGGATTAGAGCCGGCTGGATCTGCTGATATTTGTGGTGGAGGATAAGAAGCAAAAGGCTCTACAAAGATGTTTGGTTTTTCTGGTGACAGAATGGATGATTTTCTAATTGATTGTTCCGTCCCAGGTAAGATTTTATTTGAATACTCAGTTAAAGCTTGGGCTTCGCCTTCTAAAAAACTAAAGTTCAGCAAATAATTGGCATAGTACATCAATACTGTGTTATCTAATCTCTTCTCATTAAATAAATGTTCAGTTACCCAAACCATAATATTCAATAAATGGGTATCGATTTGTTTTTCTTTTTTTGTAGCATCAACTCTATCTTTGTGTGATTCAATCGCCTCATAGATGGCTTGTATAATCTCAAGAAGGTCACCATATTGCGGGTATTCTTTTTTCAAAGAATCAATGTTCTTTATGAAAAAAGAGTCCAATCTAGGAAGTAACATGGAAGAAGCTTGTAGGTCGTTTAGTCGAAAAATTAATTGCGCTGTAGCCAGCTCAAAATAGGTGTTGTCTAAAAGCGCAAGAATATCTTTTAGAAATTCGAATTGGTGCAAATAATTGATAAATTCATTTAAAAATTCTATATCCTGAGGATTTTTAAGAGCTAGGTTTGTGACCTGCAATATAAAGGTATAATTTTTTTTATTTGTGTCGAGCACATCTTTTTTTGCAACGTTTAACGTTTTTTCTTTGACTTTATTTGCTAGATTGATTAGTGAGATATATTCATTTTGTGTATCATGCTGGATAGAATGACTGACTTGTAAAGTTACTTCTCTTGTTGCGCTCTCAAAATTAGTATCTTCCAAAGAAACAGAATCGTTACCTTTCGACTTCAACGCTCGCATAATTTTAATCGCATCATCTCTTAACATAAATTTATTCCCTGTATTTTCGAGTTATCCCACTATACCTGCAAAACTTTAAATTAATATTAATAGCTCACCACGAAGAAAATTTTCGATCTGTATTAAGTACGAATTAAATTTTCAATCACTGGAATCAAATACATTTAACGAAGCGCGTTGATTATCGAGAAAAGATGTGTTTTTGGCAGGCGCTAAATATAGCGTGGAGCACGGTCTAGACTGTTTGGCCGTTATTTTAGAATCTTTCTCTGCTCTAGAGCGACGCTTACAGCAGAGTTAGTTGCTTTATATTTTTTTTCTGCAGAAATATAACGATTAGGAGCTAAGATGTTTTTCGGATCAAGACTATTTTTAATTCGCACATTGAAATCATAATAGTCAAAAGTCGTTGCAGGTAATTTGTCAAAACTATTGATTGCAATTCTGTTAGGAATGTATCCTGCTTTAATCATGTAATCAAATACCTCAAAATAACATGCCTCAGCTTTTTTATCTTCATCGGATAAATCTCTGTCGTACACTAAAGCTACCGCTAAAGTTATTATCCTTTCATTAATTCCTAGTAATGCCAAATTAGGCTCAAAACCATGTGCTAATGTAATTCTACTTATTTCTTCGCATGCCTTCGTAGCGTCATCTCCTTTGAAAGGGATCGCAAATGCTCCCCAAAATAAACCACAATTATCTTCAAGGAGGTTATTCAATTTCTCAGGTACTTTTTTCTTTCTCCAATATATTGAAGACAATCCAGCTTCTGCGGGATTTCCCGTTAAAATTCCGCTTTTAAATAGCATAGTAATTTTAGCAAGATCGATTTTAAATATTTTATTTATTGGTTTGGCAATATAGTCAAATAATTTTACTGTTTTTTTGTTAATTAACAGTAGAGAATCTACGTGTTTTCTTAACTCTGCTTTGATTAATTTTTTTTGTGCCTTTGCGTGAAGTTTGGAACTCGCATATAGCGGTATTATTCCTACCCATTCACCGATATGATATTTCTTCGATAATTCTTCAGAAATCGTGTCAGGCAACGGTGTTTCATTGGTCATATCCCATGGGTAGCGTTGAAAAATTGAAAATAATTTATATTTATTCCACATATAAACATTATTTGGAATAAATTTAGTTTGTTTTAATTCTCGTAATCTATTAACAACCGCATTTAATTTTGTCGCGTCTTTTAATACAAAAACATAATATTGTATGTATTTCGGTTTGGGCGTCAGCCAAAAAGTGGCTTTTGTGATAATTCCTAAATTGGATTGCAAAAACATGCCGTCGTAAGAAGGCCCTAGACCCCAACGACTTAATTGCTTGGTTTTAGCGTTTTTATAGGCTCCAAAGCCAGTTTCAATATAGTCACCATTAGGTAAAACCACACTTAAATTACAAACCACATTGGCTCTCTCTGGCTCAATGCTCGCACAATCGCCACGCTCTGCGGTATTACCGATTGCACTGGTTTCAGGCGCACTTCCCGTCACACCAAACATGAATTTAGAATTTTTTTCGTTTAAGAACTGCGATATTTGTTTTTGCGTTACACCGGGTTCGACTGTGATACAACCCATCTCTTCATCAAATTCAAGAATTTTGTTCATCTTGCCTAAATGGATAATCACATTATTATCTGCACAAGGAACTGCATTACCTAATCCAAAATTATTACCCGTACTCACTGGATATAAAGCAATTTCATATTGATTCGCTATTTTCACACATTGAATGACTTCAGAAGTATTCTTCGGATAAAGAATTCCCAAAACATTTTGCTCTGTTTTAAAAGTAGTCCGAGCAATAGATTTTATCTGCTCAGCACTGGTTACTACATGCTCACTCCCCAGGAGATGCTTCCAATCCGTAAGAGCTAAATCAAAGGCTTGTGGGTTTTCTTGTGTATGTGGTACTACTTGTTCAAATATTGATGCTTTCACAATTAAAATCATATCATGATATGTTCAAAATTTAAACTATTTTACCTTGAGCTAGGCCTAGCCGCCACCGCCCTCTCAAGAAGGCCTCCCAGGGGGATAGTCACCCTAGAATTGGGCGGAAGGCAAATAATAGCCTTGAGGTTTGTGATATTCACCTAACGACATGATGGTTTCGGGTCTTTGTGCGCGAAGACCATTACTTACACACCACCGAAACACCTTCGTTTGACGCGTGGGTAATAAAAAAGCTAAGGGATGTTTTGACAGAGACCCTGCCCCTGCCAATAACGAACACAGGTCCTCTTCTGTTTCTGCCACCGCGTGATTGGTAGGCCAAAAAGCAATAGATGACGCATAAGCGACAATTTTACCGTTACGTATGGCGGCCAAAGGTGCAAACTCACTAAAATCAGTAATTACATTCTTTAGTTCGTTCGTGCGTTCAAAACCATAAATTTTTTGGCATAACTTAGCACACTCATCTAAGTCATTAATAGTGAGGAGTCTAATTTCAATTTTATTCTCTACTTTACTCACTTTACCCGTTATTAATAATGCTGGTTCTCGGGTAACAAAACCCATTGACGTGTAGAGGCATGCTGAAACCATATTATAAGATTCAGTCACGAGGCGAATGCTATGAGAATCTTTATTGTGGTGCAAAATAGCCTTCACCAGTTGTCGTCCAACCCCCTTTAATTGCACATCAGGATCAACTGTAGTTGGACCAAATCCATAAATTGAGTTACGCATATCAAGAAAATTACTACCGACGACTTTTCCCTCTGCTTCGGCTACCACCCCATAAATTAAAGGGTTATGAACCAACATTTTAATAAAGCCAAGAGCTTCATTTATCTCCTTAAAATCAAGCGGAAAACCATGACGACTAGCAACACCATTCATAGCTTTATAGATAATAGTTCCACAAGCCTCGATATCATCGGGCGTAATGGGGCGTATGCTACAGGTCATGCTCTATCCTCAGTTTGGTTGTCTATTAATTTTAATTATAGAAAATATAACGTTGAATGGTAGTTAGAAAATCTAAAGTGAAACCAGACTCGTAGAAGCAGAGATTAGAATGTGTAGATGTCTATAGATTATATCATCATCATCATTTCGGATGGATATGTGGGACACCATTCGGGGCGAGATGCCATACCTGCTAAAAATACCACAAGACCTGCCATCACGAGTAATGTACACACGGGTCCGAGCATCCCCGTTAAAAGCATTCCACCTATCATCAACGAACCAAGTAATAAAGCCATGGCGCTAACAACAGGATTCACTTTTTTCTCGATACGGATCGAAGATCCGAGATCATTATTTATTTCCCCGGATCTTCGATCCGGGCTACATTCTTCAATAATAAAAAAGAAAGAAGAACAATTGCGTGACACTTTTTGCAGATAACTATGTGTTTCAGATGAATGATTTGAATCAGCCCTTTCAGACTTTTTCTCATGAGATGAGGCAAATTCTAATTTTAAGTCTCGCCGAACTGAAGGATTAGTTTCAAGTGGCTTGAGTTTTAACGGCTTGGGTGAGGGCTTACGACCTTGAGATACAATCGTATGTAATTCAATACTCTCTTCAATTAAAAAGTCAAATGACTTTAACCAAATTTGAAAGGGTCCCAAGACTTTCTCGTCTTGAGAATGCTCGCTCACTAGCACAACTTCATTTGTCATCTTAAGCAGCAGAATCATGTCTGGTGTGACAGCCACTATACCCTGCTGTTCAGAATATTTTACGGTTTTATCTCTGATTTTTTTAGCAATCTCAAAAATTTTAGCTTTTTTTGGATGTTCGGACATTTGTGAGAATAAACATTCCAGATTCTGTAATGCGGATTCAAAGGTAGTTCCCTGCAGAGACTCATCAGCTGAAATGTTTTGATTATTGAGCTGGCGAGACAATAATATATTGAAAAGAATTCCAATGACTTCGTCTCTTTGCATATATTACTTCTCCCATCGTTGTTGAGATTCTCATTATATCAATAACACTTTAAATTAATCTTAGAAATTAAAAAAGAATTAAACCATTTCAATTAAGCTGATCTACATAAATTTAATACTTAATTAACGAAGAGCATACACAACACAAGATTTGTCTATTTGAACCAAAAGAATTTTTTAAATAAGTTAAACCCGAGGATCAGCCAATATTTTTAATACTACGATTGCTGTATTTTCCAACGCTAATCCCATATAAGTGGGTAAAGCCATAGAGGTATGATCAGCGCCGACTAAACAAGAAATAGCACGCACACCTAAAAAAGGTACCGGTTTTCCATTGCGACTATTGGAATAAGCGACCATGGCCACCGCTGCGGTTTCCATATCTAAAACATTCACCGTATTATGATAACGTTCTTGATCTGCATTGACACGATAAACTGAATAAATATATTCGCGATATTGCACATTATCGACAAATGTCGGTCCCGATACCCCATTACCACCTACCACCATTCTTGGCTTTTCACCGAAATGCAAATGACTCACACAAACTTGTCCCTGTGGCGAGGGTGCGCAATCTTTTAATAATACTAAATTTTTATTTTCAATTTCTTGCGCGACCGCTAATAAAGTTGGGTCTACCTCGAACCAAAATTTATAATTCAAAGCGCCATCGGGCACATAACAAAAATGATTTTCCAAAACACACATTCCATTAGAATTTGGCTTGTATTGCGGATGGGTATCATTGGTTACCATGGTATCTAAAGTGTAAATCATGCCGAAATTTTTATTCGGTTGATCGTGAATATAAGAAAGTTTTAAACCGAATGCACTAACGTCTTTAGGTTGCGGAAATTTGGCTGCCGGTTTGGAGTCAATTTCATGTGCAAAAAACATTTCTTGATATAATGCCCAGCGCTCCGGAATAATCACATCGCCCATAAATAAATTGGTATTTACGCCACCACCGATTCCACTATAAATTATTTTTGAAATATTGAATTTATCTAAAATTAATTGCGCCACCATCGTAGCATTCGGAATGCTAATATTAGTTAGCGCAATCACGACATTTTTATTCTGTAATTTTCCCGTCGTGAATTTTATTCCATTTATCACATAATCACATTTCTCATTCACCTGCTGACGAAATAAGCTTCCTTCATAACTAAATGCCGACAATAAGGCAACGCGAGGAATGTTTAAATCTGGCGTACGGGGGCAGAGATTTTCAACAGCATAGATTGGAGGGAAAATTAAACTTAAAAAAATTAGCTTTCGAAAAAATCCATTTAATCGAATAGTCATTTGTATCTGCTTTAATGATTGAATAATTAATTGTAATTCAATGCGACAAGCGAGTAAACCTAAAACAAATTCGGCGTTAAGCTTAAGGGTCCGGTACCATTAAAAAAGAAAAATAATGCCACCGCTGCCAGCACGAAATTTTTTTGTGCGGAAGGCTTGTGACCAATCATAGCGAGCGTTTTAAGCTGCATCACCGTATCTTGCGCTTCTTTCGGTAACTCGGGGTTTAAGGGAACTTTGCTAGCAAATTCAGCACAACGAAAATGAATCATCGCGCCGCCTAGATTGAAAATAAATAACAAGAGGCCGCCGATTTGGCCATAAAATCCGAATAAAATCGAAAGCGAGCCGATTGCCATGCATAAACAAGCGAGTGCGGCAAAATACTGAGGCTGCCAACTAAATAACATGGAAGTGGCACGCACGGTGCCCTTCCATTTTTTGAGTAAACCATTTATAGGAAGAAGATACATCCCCGCGTAGGTTACCCGTAATAACAACCATCCGAAGAGATGTAAATTATCCATAAATTCTCATTCCTCGATTTTAAATTTGCGTATCTGCAAAACTTTGGCATTGTTTGGTTTTAGCTTTTATCCCTTCAATTTCTTGTTGCGATAAACGTGGACCAAATTTCGAAACTACTTTCGACGCAGCAAAACTCGCTAAATCTCCTGCTTTTGCGCAGCCATAACCTTGAGTGATTCCATACAAATAAGTACCTGCAAAAATATCGCCGGCACCAACGGTATCGACCACATTAACTTGATAAGGCGGTAATTGTAAAAATTCACGACCGTCATACACTAAGGCACCTTCGCCACCTAAAGTTAAAACGAAAGTTTTCGCATATTGTTTGAGGATATGCGTCGCCTCAACTAGATCTTCAGTGCCCGCAAATAAAACCGCTTCATCTTGATTACAAAATAAAATATCAACGTGCCCACCAATCATCTCGATTAATCCATCTTTAAAATAAGTCACCATATTCGGATCAGACAAGCTTAATGCGGTTTTTACATTATATTTTGTCGCCATGTTACGTGCGACAACAGCAGCCTCACGTCCAGTTGGAGATGCGACTAAATAACCTTCAATATAAAGATATTCAGAATTTTTTAAAGCGCTTTCGGATAATTGCGCTGTGGAAAAATCAGCCGTGGTTCCTAAAAAAGTATTCATCGTACGATCAGCATCGGGTGTCACTAATACAATACATTTTCCAGTGATACCATTTCGCTCACCTTGGTGCAAATTCGTATCTACGCCTACAGCTGCTAAATCGCGATAGAAAAAATCGCCCGCTTCGTCGTCACCCACTTTACAGGAATAATATGTTTTGGCGCCCAATTGTTGCAACGTATATAAAGTATTTGCCGCTGAACCACCACAAGCACGTAGATGGTTGGTACCATCTAATTTCTGCAGCAAATCATGATGTGTCGTCTCATCAATTAATGTCATCACGCCTTTATCCACATTAAGACGCGTGAGTGTTTCGTTTGTGACTTTAAAATCCATATCCACTAAGGCGTTTCCTATGCCGTAAACGTGATGTTTCATGGTATTTTCCTGTTAAAAGCGTTAATTAAAGGGCTCCGACACCCACCGGCAAATATTATATGCAAGATCACTGGAAAAAGCGATTATTTTAACCAATATCAAGTGCTTAAAACTCAATATAAATAATTTATCGTGCCAATGCGCCTGTGGGTTTGGTAAGCATTTGATTCCTCTATTTCAGCATTTTAATCTTTGAAAAAGCTTGTATTGTTATCGCTTGAAATGTTGTATATATGAAATCGATTTCAACTCGATTCTTGTTTGGAGAATAAAATGGCGAAAGTAGCTGCTCTGCAAATGTGTTCTTCACACCTAGTTTCAGAAAATTTAGCCATGGCTGCTAAATTAATTGCTGAAGCTAAAGCTAATTCTGCGGAATTAGTCGTGTTACCTGAAATGTTTGCTGCTATGGGGCTTAAAGAACAAGATAAACTAAAAATTAAAGAAAAGTACGGTGATGGATTAATTCAAAATTTTTTAGCAGAACAAGCTCTTAAAAATAATATATGGATCGTTGCTGGAACCATTCCCATTAGCACACAAACAGAAAATAAAGCACGTGCGAGTTGTCTCATTTACAATAATCAGGGTGTTGTCGTTGCGCGTTACGATAAAATTCATTTATTTGATGTTACGCTGAGTGCACGCGAATCTTATTTTGAATCAAGCACAATTGAGGCAGGAAATAATATTGTTGTTCTCGATACACCCATCGGAAAATTAGGTATCGCTGTTTGTTACGACATTCGTTTTCCGCGTTTATTTGCAGGACTGCATGAATTGGGTGCTGAAATTATCGCAATTCCCGCCGCTTTTACCATGAAAACCGGGGCCGCGCATTGGGAATTACTTGCGCGGGCACGCGCCGTCGAAAATTTTTGTTATGTAATAGGTGCGTGTCAAGGTGGTACGCATACCAGCCAACGCCAAACGTACGGTCATTCATTAATTGTCGATCCGTGGGGAAAAATCATGACAGAATTAAACGAATCTAAACCCGGTGTGATTTATGCGGATATTGATTTAAAATATTTAGCGGATATTCGAAAATCTATTCCTCTGCATCCCAAATTGTAAATTAAGGTTGTATGCCTCCTAACTTAGAATGACTGCGGTTGCATAAAGCCGCTGAATAACCTAAAGCTGTAATGCCACCTGAAGGTTATCTCGAAATAAAAGAAGCGGCGTAATTTACATAATCCATCAGTACAATTTATTTAATAAATAATTCCGGATTAAACGCTCTCTCCATAATGGGTTGTGTTCTCAAAGGACCACCTTTGAAGCTAATGGGTTCCTATCGCATAAAAGTCCTCATTTAACTTTTTTGAGGAAAAATTTGTGATATCACAAAAATTTGTTAAATGATTGTGAAATGAGATCATGGCATCAAGTCACTGATCCCAGTAATTAAGCGCTTTCTTTCGCCAAATCACTCGGCAATGCATGCATATTTTCTTGTTTGTCTTCGCAGGCTAATTTTTTCAGTAATGGTACGCACGCAAACATAACTACAGAAATAGCACATGCCACTAAGCCTAACTCCAAAAATAAATGATTGTAGATAGGCAGCGACGACACCGGATCGTGCGAAATATTTTTGGGCACACTGGCGAGGGTTGCTACTTTACCGGCAATAATACTGGCAATCGACGTGCATAAAAACCATAATCCCATGGTAAATCCCATATAACGCTGTGGCACATAGCGCGCAGCTAATGATAATCCTAATGCACTCACCAATAATTCGCCGGTACTTTGCATCCAGTATGAGATGAATAACCAATTCCCGGAAATCACACCGCCATGATTAAATAAACCGCCAATCGGTAAAATTACGAAAGATAATCCTGCTAATAATGTACCTAACGCAAATTTAGTAGCAATCGATAAATCATGATTTTTATTGAATAACCGTTGATAAATGATCGCTAATACCGGACTCATCACCATAATCCAAAATGGATTTAGCGCTTGAAACTGCGCCGGCAACATCGGGATGCCTAAAATAGAGGGTTCTACATTTCGCAGAGCGAACAAAGTTAGTGAAGTAAAAGTTTGAAAATACATCACCCAAAAAAGTATGGCTTGGAAAAATAGAATAACAAATAAATACATTCCTTTGCGCTCATGTTCTTCAGATTTAGCAATTAAACGGAAATAAATACTAAATAAAACTATAGTTCCAATTAAAAGTAACCAAGAAACCACATGATAAAAATGCAACATAAAATAAGTGGCGCAAATTATCGCACCCACACCTAGAATAACGTAACAAAATTTATCCCATTGCATAGGTTTTTTATCGGGCTCAGAACCATAGGCTGCAATTGTACGACGCATAAATAAGTAATTGATAATCGCAAAAACTAAACCCGCACAACAAACTGAAAATGCAACGTGCCAACCAAAATATTTATTTAAAATTGGCGTTGCGTTCATTGAAATAAATGACCCAATGTTTACTGCCATATAATATAGAGTAAAACCGCTATCTAAATTATTGTTTGTACCCTCGTACACTTTGGATAACAGACTCGACGGATTCGCTTTAAATAATCCATTACCAACCGCAATAACCGCTAATGGTAATATTAAATAATGGCTATTAATAATTGGCAGCGATAATAATAGATAGCCAATCGACAAGACCACGGAACCCAATAAAATGGTACGCTTAGTCCCTAATAATTTATCTCCGACGTATCCGCCCAGTGCAGGTAACAAAAAAACTAACGCACTAAATGCAGAAAATAATAATTCGGCGTGTTGATCACCAAAATTAAGTTTTGAAACCATGTACAGTACGAGTAGTGCTTGAACCCCATAAAACCCGAAGCGTTCCCAGATTTCTATGAAGAAGATCAGGTAAAATGGTTTAGGTTGTCCTAAAAATGCGCGTGATGACATAACTCGACCCCTAATCTGTTGATAGCGTGTGTTGGCGTTATTTTATACTGTATCATATTTTGCCAGCAAAGCTACAAGGATTTTAATTCTATCTTCATGTTTTTGAATAAATAATGAACAGATTTTGGGGTCTAATTTTTGATCTGCATGGGAAATGGGCAAAAAAAGGCCGGATAAATCCGGCCTAGAATTAAGAAGTTTACTTGAAACTTACTGATGATTCATTTCACGACGACGAGGAGGTCTGAAACCACCAGGGCCACCACGACCACCAGGGCCTCGGCCGCCACCGCCGCTACCACGACGATCACGATCGTCGTTGCGTGCCATGTTTACTTTTAAGGATCTTCCGTTAACTTCTTGGCCATTGGTAACTTCAACAGCTTTCTGTGCAGCCGCGGGATCTTTGTAAGTGACAAAACCATACCCTTTGGAACGACCGGTTTCACGATCGGTGATCAGCTTCACTTCTTCTATTTCACCATGCTGGCTAAACAGTTGATGTAATTCATCACTGGTTGTGCTATAGGATAAGTTCCCAACATAGATTTTTGCTTGCGACATTGCAACCTCTCTCAAAAAAATTAAAAAAATGTGCTAATACGTATATCGGGAACACCAGAAATTGAAGCACACCAGATTCACGTAACATGAGCACAGTATACTGTATCGGAAATCAATAACTAATGCAACACTGGCTTGCTTTTTCTTGGGAAAAGTGTCTTATAAATACAAAAAGTTATTTTAAATTTGAATCACACGCTGATGATCGTGCAATTTCTAACAAATTGCTGACTTCTTCATCTTCTGTTTGTGAAAAATCATGATAGCGCGCACCAATCGCAGAGTAAGGCTCAAGTGGGGCTAAAGCTACAATATCATCAACTTGCGATGCTAATTCATTTGCAACGCTGTAAGAAATGACCGGTACTGCCACAATTATTTTCGGAGCGCCTAATTTTTTTAATGCAGTAATGGCTGCACGTATGGTTGCACCCGTTGCCACACCATCATCCACTAAAATTATTGTTGTGCCTTTTATTTTAGGCATGGGTCGTGAACCACGATAAGCTTTATTTCGCTCTGTTAATACCGCTTGTTCTTTTTCTTTAACTTGATCAATGAGAACGCGCGGGATATTTAATTCCCGCACGATATCTTCATTCAAAACTTCAATGTCCCCCATCGCAATCGCGCCCATCGCTAATTCTTCATGATCCGGAACTCCTAATTTCCGCACCAGAAAAACATCTAACGGTAAATGCAATGCTCTTGCAATTTCAAAACCCACCGGCACACCGCCTCGTGGCAAAGCCAGAACAATTGTATTTGGCTGCTTTGCATATTTTTGCAGTTCTTGCGCTAACAATCGTCCGGCTTCTCTACGATCGCTAAATATCATAACCTAGCCTGCGAAAGCTGGAGACTTTTTTTGAGTGACACTCATCAAATTATTTAAAATAGAATTCGTTGGCTCGGTGTGATTTAACGCGTAAAAATGCAATGCTGGCGCACCACCACGAATTAAATCTTCACATAAACGTGTCACCACTTCAGTTCCAAATTTCTGCATACTCACTACGTCATCACCATAACTGGCTAAACGTTTTCGTAACCACAAAGGAACATCCGCGTCACATAATGCAGAAAACTGCATTAATTGTTGAAAAGAACGAATCGGCATAATACCTGGTATTATCGGTATCGAAATGCCTAAAGCAAGACAACGATCAACAAAATGAAAATATGCATCTTTATTAAAAAAATATTGCGTAATAGCGCGGTTAGCGCCACATTCCACTTTGCGTTTAAAGTGATTTAAATCTTCTTCAGCACTTCTTGCACGCGGATGAAATTCTGGATAGGCAGCCACTTCAATATAAAAATGATTGCCAGTTTCACGGCGAATAAAACTCACTAGTTCATTCGCATAAGTAAAATCACCCTGTGTTTCTTGGTTAGCGGGTAGATCACCGCCTAGTACAACTAAGCGGTTAATTCCCAGGGCCAAATATTGTTTTAAAATATTTCGAATATCTTCAGCTTTTAAGCCAATGCTCGTAATGTGTGGCGCAACATTAACATTCAATTCGGTTAATTGCTTAACCGTAGAAATTGTTTTTTCTTGATTACCACCACCAGCACCAAAGGTTACCGAAAAATATTCGGGTTTCCGTTTACTTAATTCTCGACAAACTAAATTGAGGTTTAATTTAGCGTCTTCCGTTTTCGGCGGAAAAAATTCAAAACTTAATTTTGACCCTGTGATTTCCATATCAAATTTCTCCGCTGTTAATTCGCAGTAACTTCGTGTTTACTTTTGCCTTTACAACTTTGACGCAAAGCTTTAGCAGCCTGTACCATGTTGGTTAAAGCAATTTTCACTTCCTTCCAACCACGAGTTTTTAATCCACAGTCTGGATTTACCCACAAACGCTCAATCGGAATATATTGCAATGCTTTATTTAGCAAATCTTCCATTTCTTTAGCGCTTGGAATACGCGGAGAGTGAATATCATAAACACCCGGACCAATATCATTAGGATAAGAAAAGCTTTTAAATGCTTCTAATAATTCCATATCCGAACGCGAACTTTCTAAAGTAATGACATCCGCATCTAACGCAGCAATGACATCCATAATTGCATTAAATTCGGAATAACACATATGCGTATGAATTTGAGTTTTATCACTCACACCAGAAGCTGAAATTCGGAAACTATCTACTGCCCAATCAAAATAAGCTTGCCAATCTCGACGACACAATGGCATATATTCACGAAATGCTGGTTCATCGATTTGAATAACATGAATACCTGCAGTTTCCAGATCTTTTACTTCGTCACGTAGTGCAAATGCAACTTGCATTGCAGTTTCAGAACGGGGTTGATCATCACGCACAAACGACCAAGATAAAATAGTCACGGGACCCGTTAGCATACCTTTCATTGGACGTTTTGTTAATGATTGCGCGTAACGACTCCATTCCACTGTCATGGGTTTTGGTCGTGATACATCACCAAAAATAATCGGTGGTTTAACACAACGTGAACCATAACTTTGTACCCAACCATTATCACTGGTGGTAAAACCCGTTAATTGCTCACCGAAATATTCAACCATGTCATTTCGTTCTGGTTCGCCATGAACTAATACATCAATATCTAATTGTTCTTGTTCTTTTACCACTAAAGCAATTTCTTCACGAATCGTTTTATCATAATCCGCTTGCGTAATTTGTCCTTTCCTCAAAGCGGCACGTGCACTACGTAATTCATTAGTTTGTGGAAATGAACCAATAGTCGTAGTTGGAAATTCAGGTAACGCTAAATGTTGACGCTGAATTTTAGCGCGTTCTGCAAAAGGCTGATTGCGTTGACTATCCGCTTTAGTTGCAGCTTTTACTCTTTGTTTCACCGCAGGATTATGAATTCGTGTTGAAGTACGGCGAGAAGCAGCTGCCGCTTGATTTTGTTTAAGTTCAGCGGCAACACTATCACGTCCATTCGCTAATGCTTTTGCTAACAATTTTACTTCATCAAGTTTTTGTTTAGCGAAAGCAAACCAGCTTCGAGTTTCTTGATCAAAAGATTTTTCCGCATCTAAATCTACGGGAACATGCAACAAAGAACACGAAGGTGCTAACCATAATCGATCACCCAGACGTTTATATATGGGCTCTAATTTATCTAATATGCTGGTTAAATCTGCACGCCAAATATTACGTCCACTAACCACGCCTAAAGAAACAATTTTATCTTTCGGTAATTGATTAATAACTTTTTCAATTTGTTCTGGTGCACTACAAAAATCAATATGTAATCCTTGCACGGGCAAATCACAAATAATATCTAATTTATCTTCGATGCTGCCAAAATATGTTGCGAGCAAGCAATTAATGCCAGAAAAATTTAATTTTTGATAGCATTGACGAAATGCGACTTTCCATTCCGCTGGTAAATCCAATACTAAAATCGGCTCATCAATTTGCACCCACTGATTCGAGCGACGTTGTAATTTTTCTAAAACTTCTTGATAAACTTTAATAAGTTTTGGTAATAAAGTTAATTTATCAAAATCCGCATCTTTAACTTTACCTAACCACAATAAAGAAATCGGTCCTAAAATAACGGGTTTAACTTGACCGTGTTGTTTCGCTTCCAAAACTTGTTGAAACAATTGATCACACGCTAGAAAAAAATCTTGTTCAGCCTGAAATTCAGGAACAATATAATGGTAATTGGTATTAAACCATTTCGTCATTTCGCACGGATGTGCTTGCGCGCCATTTGGAGCAGAACCACGAGCCATACAGAAAAAAGTATCTTGATCGATCGTGTTATCTTTACGTTGAAAACGGGGAGGAATAATTCCAAATAATAAACTCATTTCGAGTACGTGGTCATACCAGGAAAAATCTCCTGCTGGAATCCAATCCATACCGGCATTTGCTTGTAATTGCCAATTTTTAGCGCGAATTTCTTTGCCGTGTTGTTCTAATTGAGAATGATTAATTTCACCACGCCAATAAGCTTCAACTGATTTTTTCATTTCGCGGTTTAATCCAATGCGTGGAAAACCTAAATTGTGAGTAGTAACCATTTATCCTCCTGATTGAATTTTTCATATCTGTGATCGAGCGGAATTTTGCCAAAAAAAAACCACTCTTGCTAAAGCTTGAGTGGTTTTTTCCGCTGTCGCTTTAGCTGTATTTTTTACATGCCCAGCAAGCTGAGAATCAAATCGGCATGTATTTAGTTGGTTATGCTAGCTGAAGTTTTTCAACGATGCAAGCCTTACACCAAGATGACTTTTAAAACTTTTTTGTCCACCGATGACAATAAGGTGCGTGCCCGGTTTTTTTATAATATTGTTGATGGTAATCTTCAGCCGGCCAAAATACGCTAGCATCGAGTATTTTTGTCGTTACCGAATGTGCTTTATTTTTCAGTTCTGTTATTACTTTTTCAGCCATTTTTTTCTGCTCAGGGTTCAAGCAAAAAATAGCACTGCGATACTGAGGTCCAATATCTGGTCCTTGTCCTTCCGCCTGACCCGGATTATGAATTTCAAAAAAGAATTTCACTAATTCTTCATATGAAATTATTTTGGGATCGAAAATAATTCGCGTCGCCTCATAGTGTCCCGTTTTTTTCTGACACACAGTCTCATAATTCGGAGACGGATAATTTCCGCCACTGTAACCCACTTCCGTTTTTAACACGCCTTTATATTCTGCAAATAAATGCTCTACACCCCAAAAACAACCAGCAGCAAAAATGGCTTCATCAGTATCTTGCACAGATTCGTTATCGACTTTTTCGATCGCCAACGAATTCACACAATGGCGCAAATTTTTTTCTGTATGTTCTTCACCTTCGAAAACATGACCTAAATGGCCCTGACAACGCGCACAAATAATTTCTACTCGCCGTCCATCTTCATCCATTCGACGTGTTATTGCATTGGGAATTTCATCATCGAAGCTCGGCCAACCACAAGATGAAGAAAATTGGTGATGCAAACGAAATAAAGGCAACCCACAGCCGCGACACAAATAAGTGCCTTTATCTACCGGATGTTGATAACACCCTGAGAATGGAGCTTCAGTACCGCGTTCGCGTAAAATATTGATGACCTCGGGAACAAGAGTTTCGTATTTATACATAGTCACCTCTGTTGAAAAATGTAGGCTTACAGTATAATCCACTGCAAACCACATTGCTGTAGTGAAATTTATGCCAAATTATCCCCAACGAATTTGCGCGGTCGTGCTCGCAAACGAGCGAACCGAATTTTTGCAAAATCTCAAAGTCGCGCAACAACACGCAGATTATGTGGAATTACGTATTGATTATCTACCGCCATTCAATCTGCACGATCTCAAAGCTATACGAAAGCAAGTTTATAAACCTGCTATTTTTTGTTGTCGAGCCCAAGCAGAAGGCGGTCAATTTCAGGGTACTACTGCACAGCAAAATAATATCTTGCAGCAGGCCAATGACCTCGGTTTTGATTATTTAGATATTGACGTTGAACTTGCGAATATTATTCAAATTAAAAATAAAAAATCCAAAATTATTCTTTCTTATCATAACTTCGAAATCACTCCCGATTTAAATGATCTACAATCTATTGCGGAACAAATGCGATTTTACAAGCCAGATATTTTCAAATTTGCTGTGATGATAAATAATTTCAATGATGCAAAAATTTTATTGCAATTTTTATTAAATAAAAAAAATTCCGAAGAAATGATCATGATCGGCATGGGAGAACACGGAAAAATAATTCGTTTATTAGCGCCCTTCTTAGGAAGCTATTTAACTTTTGCGAGTGTTAATGACAATGAATCTGCTCCAGGGCAAATTGATGTGTCAGAGATGCGGAACCTGTATCAACAAATCAGTAAATTGCTGGTGTAAGGTCACAAAGTTGAGTTAAGCATAATAACTTAACTTTGTGCTCTTTATATTTAAAGTGTCCTTAATACTACTTCGTTATAATCAATCAAATCCCAGCAGTTTAAGACTACTAACCTAGACTTGGCAGCTAGGGGTCCCTATAGTGAATTTAGGTTATAAAATGGGTTTGTATGATGCGTATCCTCGTAGTTGAAGACGAAATTAAAACCGCCACTTACCTTTCGAAGGGTTTACGTGAAAATAATTTCATTGTGGATGTCGCTAATGATGGCGAAAACGGCCTATTTTTAGCAACTAATCATCACTATGACCTCATTCTATTAGATGTGATGCTGCCCAAATTTGATGGCTGGTCACTGTTAAAAATGCTTAGAAAAACCAATGCCTTAGTGCGCGTTTTATTTTTGACTGCGCGCGACGATATTGAAGATAAAGTAAAAGGTCTCGAACTAGGGGCCGATGATTATATTATTAAACCTTTCGCCTTTTCTGAATTAATTGCACGCATTCGCACGATTTTACGCCGTGGTCCCGTGCAACCACCAGAAAGCTTGTGTATCGCTGACCTTAAGATAGATGTCTTGAAACACAAAGTCACCCGCGATTCGCAAACCATTAGTTTAACGCAAAAAGAATTTCTCTTGCTGAGCTTTTTAGCTCAACACACAGGAGAGGTGCTATCTCGCACTCTCATTGCAGAGCGCGTCTGGGATGTTAATTTTGATAGCGACACGAATATTATCGATGTGGCAATGCGACGCTTGCGTCAAAAAATCGATGATCCGTTTTCCATAAAATTAATTCACACGATACGTGGTATAGGTTATGTTTTGGAAGCACGCTAAGTTTTTTTTTATAAATTTGAATCCATTGCAGCTCGTCTAACACTCTTTTATACGACTACTGTTTTTATTTTATTTACCATTTTAGCTTTATTTTTGTATTTGCAAATGGTGAATACCCTGTATAAAGCAGACTATCAATTTCTTTCTGATGAAGTCGATGCCGTGCAAAATTTACTGCTAGATAAACCGGTTAATTTAACCGAATTAAAAAAAGATGCACTGACCGTTTCTAACCAGTCCAAAAGTTCAATTTACCGTTATTATGTTCGCGTATTGGATAATAAACAAAATTCTATCATTGAAACTTTAGGCATGAATGAGGTTTTAGACGTAAAACAATATATGCCACACTCCACCGATCGTTACGGCAAAAAAAGTTATTGGTGGTATAATCACAACGATACTAATTATTTATTATTGCAATCACCGGTTAAAATGGCCGATGGATCGTATGGAACAGCACAAGTCGTTTTAGATATTTCACATCAACACTCCATCATTAGCGATCGAAAAAAATTGATTGCCGCTTTATTAGCAGGCATGTTGCTCGCTATTTTATTTGGGTTTTCTATTGCGCGCAAAGGAACAAAAATTTTATCTGATTTAACGGATACTGCTGAAAAAATTACGGTAGCTTCATTGCACCAGCGCATTGATCCCAAATCTTGGCCCAAAGAATTACGTCGTTTAGGCACCGCATTTAATCAAATGCTAGAACGCATTGAGGAATCGTTTTTGCGTTTAACCCAATTTTCTGCAGATTTAGCACATGAACTTCGCACACCGATCAATAATTTAATTAGCGTTACCGAAGTTTCTCTCTCTCACTCAACATTCCAATTGGAATGCCAACAAGTTTTAGAATCCAATTTAGAAGAATTACATCGCATTTCACAAATGATCGAAAATCTTTTATTTTTAGCACGCGCGGAAAATCCGCAACTCTCAATCAATAAAACCATCTTAAATGTGCATGATGAAGTTGCACTGGTTAGCGAATTTTATCAAGCCAGTGCAGAAGAAAAAGATATTAAAATCATTACTGCTGGATGTGCGGTATTAAATGCAAATAGCGTCATGTTTCGCCGAATGATCAGTAATCTTTTATCAAACGCCATTAAATACACGAATAACGGCGGTCTTATTCATATTAATACTCTTGAATTGAATTTAAATACGATTGTCATCACCGTGAGTGACAATGGCATTGGAATCGCGCAAGAACATTTAGCCAAAATTTTCAATCGATTTTATCGGGTAGATGCGGCTCGCTCCACCACTACCGGTGGAATAGGTCTCGGTCTTGCGATCGTAAAGTCCATCGCGACGCTGCATAACGGCATTGTAGCCATCGCGAGTACCCCCGACGTAGGAACCACCGTTACTATTACCCTACAAAAATGACAAAATGGTAATGCCACCGTCAGATTGGCTTAAGTTTTGTCAGGTATAATTAAAGGCTAGTTAGCAATAAGTAGTTTGAGGTTGGATATGGTAGCTAAAACCCCGCATGGCGAATCAGAAAGCTCAATCCTAAAAAAATCGATATTATCAGAAGACCTTATCTGGCAAATCCTCCGCAATCATAAACTGAAAAAGATGGTCTCTTCAGCAGAACTCGAGATACTCCTCAATAAACATCCCATAGATTATTTGCCCCCTATAAAATTCAATTTTGCCGCCCATACTCGCGCAATGATTTCGGCCTCGGAAGGGGCAAGTTATCCACTCCTAATATTTTGGACCATAGGAACAAGTGTCATGTTAAGCTTAGCGCCCTTAGCTGTGGGAACAATAGGTATTCTCGGTTTAATGGCAGTAGTGGGAAAAATTTATTATGATGGAACACATGCTGAATTAGAACATGATATCAATAAACTAGACAAATTAATAAAAATCACTCATTTAAAATTATTAGCAACAAATACTTTACTCATTCAACATAATGCTACTCCCATTGATCTTGAAAGTATTCAGCCGGAAATTAAACGAATACTCAGCATCAAAAAAGAAGCTGCCGAGCTTGCTGTAGGCGTCACGGTAATATCATTGCTTACTTACTATATGGGAACTACCGCGTTATTACATGCGGTTGGACTTTCTATTATTGCAGGAGCGATGACCGGACCCCTAGGTCTATTTATCGCGTTTAGTGTCGCATTCGGTCTAGGCTTGTATTTTGGTTTGCGTTGTTATAATTACGGTAAAGATTCCGAATTCACCAAAAAAAAATGTGAATTGATCAATGCTGAAATTAATAATTCAATGAAGCTACTCAGTGAAAAACCCGAGTTAAAAGACAAGATCCCGTCAGAAATGCCAGAATATGGGTACACACCTCGCATAATAAGCCCATCAAAAAAAATTCCACATAGAAAACCAAGTCCAGTGAGGCTAGGTATGGGAAATTAAGGCTACGCTGAACAGATTTCTTGGTTTTCCAACAACCATTTTTTGGCATTAACATAATCTTTTTTCCCACTACCTAATTTTGGCAATTCAGCAACAGAAATATATTCCGCAGGAATATATAAGGGACTTAATTGTTGGCGTAATAAATTTTCGCGCACGAACGAGCGATTTAATTCACCTGTATGTAATAATATTATTTTTTCGCCTTTTTTATCATCGGCAAGTGATAAAGCCATCACTTCTAAACTCGCGTCGGGAAATACTTGTGAAACGGCTTGCTCTACTAAACTCAAACTTATCATTTCGCCGCCGATTTTAGCGAAGCGTGAATAACGATCTACGATTGTCAAATATCCATCTTCATCCACACGACCTTTATCGCCAGTGACATACCAAGTGATATCACCATCGGGAATTAAAACCTCTTTGGTTTTAGTGGGATTATTCAAATAACCGTTCATCACTTGGGTTCCACCAATTAATACCATGCCCTCTTCACCCATTGGTAATTCCTCCAGTGTTGAAGGATCCACAATTTTAAATGCGGTGCCAGGTAGGGGGAGACCCACCGATCCAATTCGATTTGCAATTTGTAAATGCCAATCGCGCGCATCTAATTCATCGGGTAAATTAGAACTCGCGACCGGTGCGACTTCAGTTGCGCCGTAGCCTTCGTAAATATCTTTATTAAATTTTAATTTAAAATCTTTGCGAATTTGCTCATTTAATTTTTCAGCGCCCGCAATCACCAAACGCAAACTCTCGAACATTTGGGGTAATAATTGGCGATTTCGATTATATAAACCAAAAAATGTCGAGGTTCCGCACATTACTGTCACGCGGTGTTGATAAATCAATTTACCAATTTTCACGGCGTCGGTGGGATCCGGATGACAAATCATCGGCGTGCCTTCGCATAATGGCATAAATGTCGTGACCGTTAAGCCAAAAGCATGAAATAATGGCAGCGTACTTAAAATCACATCATCTTCACGAATATTAAAAACACTGGTGACTTGTTTGATGTTGCCTAAAATATTGCGATGCGTTAATTCGATGCCCTTTGGTTTACCTTCGCTGCCGCTACTAAATAAAATGGCAGCGGTTGCGTTATTGTCTTGGCCGGTTAAAATAATTAATTTTAATACCCATAACGGTAAGAGATGCACCATAATAAAATTACGAATAATCGCAATTTTACTGGTTGGTTTTTTGAAATCCTCTAAATATACGACTTCCGTTTTCGCTAAAATACTCGATAAGTCATAGCCACGCTGAATTAATTTTTCCACAAACACACGTGAAGTAATTATCGTGTAAGTATTCGAATCTTTAATCGCATATTCTAATGCGCTTAAACTGCTGGTGAAATTCAAATTAACGACGGTTTTTCCTAAGCACAATAAGACAAGATTAGCCAGTACTCCACCAATACCTGCCGGTAGCAATATTCCGACGTTTTTCTGATTCAATACCTGCGGTTTAATGTGATATTGCATGTACATGACCGTTGAAAGTAACTGCGCACTGCTCAAACGCGTGCCCGTCGAATCAATTAAACAGAGCGAATTTGGCATTTGCTTCACTCGACGTAACCACGCTTGGGGAACTGTGCCGAGTGAGGCGACATGTTGTTTCCAAGCAGAAATCGATAATTGCTGAACTTGCTGTTTAGCTTGCGAAGCGTTGAGTTGATCCGATAACATTGTCCCAAATGTCACGCTAATGCGCCGTTGTAAATGTCCCGAAATTCTGCGGTAGCGTTCAGTTGCATGCGAGCTCACACTACCCCATAATCCCAATAAATAAAATGGAATGACTGCCGCACCACTATTTTTTAACGCTTTTTCAAAGCCATTGTGAAAATATCCAATTTGTCCATTACGACTTAATCGACCCTCGGGAAATAAAGCGACGATCTCACCCTGTTGGAGTGCCTGATTAATTTCATCCATCGCATTTTTGCTTCCATGCACTGAAATCGGAATCATTTTCAATTTGGATAACAGCCAATTTAAATACCATTTCTGATAAATTGCACGCTCCATCACAAATCGAATAGGACGCGGAGAAGCAATTTGCAGAATCGCCCAGTCTAAATAACTCGTATGATTGCCCAGCAATAAAACCCCGCCTGTCGATGGCAAATTATCAATACCATACACTTGCACGCGATAAAACTTAGAAACTACGAAATAAATTAAATAACGCACTAGTGATTGCGGCAAACTAATTAACGCATAAATGGTAGCAATCACCGCAACTATAAATAAACCAAAAATAAAATATTTCGGACTACCACCCAGGGAGGTAAATAAAATATTTAACAGCAAAAACCCTAACATAAACACGGTTTGCATGAAATTATTGACCGCCAGAGTTTTACCTAAATTGCGATCTTTCGCATTAAATTGAATTAAAGCATTGAGGGGAACCACCAACATTCCGCCAAAAAAACCGTAAATAATAAATAACAATAAAATCATGCCATGATTGACGACCTGGGGCAGAAAAAATAAACCAATGGTAGAACCAATAGCTGCGCAAGGAATCATGCCGGCTTCGATAAATCCACGTGAAACCCGTCCAGCGTATGTAGCACCTAATAAAATTCCGATACCCCCAATTCCTAATGCACCCTGCACAAATACGGAGTTGGGATTACCCGCAAAATCTTTTAAATACGCGCCGTAACTCGCCAACAAAACTTGATTCACACCCCAAAATACACTCAAACCCAAAATACACATAAAAATAATTTTGGTTTGACTGGCTTGAAATAAATACTCTTTAAGATAAATGCCACGAACATATTTGGGTATTTCGTAATGACTGTCAGGATCGGCTGCCGATTTTTTCGGAATAATGAAAGAACAAATCGCTTCTGCGACCGATAAAATAACCAGGATAAAACCCGCTGGAGCAATTGCTTTTAATATGGTGGATTTATCAGTACTGTGTTCTAAATTATATAGCGACAAGTAATGGTTAAAAATAAGGGAGAAAATGAAAGTGCCGGCTAAAATAGCAATTATTGTAGTAGTTTGCACAAACGCATTCACCCGCGCGATACTGGCTTTACCATATATTTCTTTAATATACCCGTATTTAGCCGGCGAATTTATTACACTTTGGATGGCCAATAATAAAGTGAGGAAAAAGGCTAATTTAAAATATCCATTGTAATAACTCCAGGTTGCAATTAATGTTAACGGTATGGCACCGAGGGCCGTAATGCGCAATACATTCGTTTTTGAAAACCGATCCGCAATAAAACCTGAGGGAGTAAAAAGAAAAACGTATGGTAATAAAATTAAGGCATTTACAATGGAAGAATACAGCGAAAACATTCCCGCCGATTCAGTTTGATAAAGGGTATTCTGAATTAAAATTTTATGCCCTAAATCGACGAAGGAATTAAAAAATACGATAAAAATATAAGGTAAAAACCCGCGGACTCTGGACATATTCACCACCACTTATGTACAAAATTTATACTATTCCGGCTATCGTTTCGATAAAGTGTCCAATTTAACTGAATGCACACAATTTAACAATATAATATTGTAAGATGACCTTATTGGATATTTAATAATTTAATATATTCTTCTTTCATGTAGGGTTTAAGGTAAGAATACGGAATGACAACCGTTTGTTTGCCATATACATACGGCGCAACTTGATAAGCATCGAAGTTAATCAACAAACCTGCTTTCGTGATATTCCAATCGTGGTAATTGCGATCGACCGGCGCCGCTCCATCCTTAATAAAATCAACCGCACCAAATTTCCGCGTTTTTAATTCTTTAATACAGTAATTTGCAATGATGGATAAATAACTCACCTCGGGCTTAAACAAATCCTGTAAATTGAGATCACGATTTTGCACGAAATCATAATTTATTACATAAGTCTCAATATTAGGATGTGCGGATCCCGAAACATAACTATATTCCTCAAATTGAATGCTAACAAAACGATTCGGTATGAAATAAAGAATTTTATATTTAAGATCAAATGCCGAAGGATTCGGTGGCACATCACCAGCAATCGAATCTATAAATTCTCGGCGTTCTTTTTCCATTAGACTTTTCACATATTGATTAAAGGACTGCACATAAGGCGCTTGTCCTTGCATGACCGGCACTGCCATTTTAATTTCGTAAGTCGGATTTTTATGGGATTCTTGATGGATTTTTGTGGTTATGTTGGATTGAATCGCATTATCAGCTAATATCGCGCTCGTGAAAATCAAAATTAAAAGTGTAAAAATAAGACGGAGTCGGTTTAGCATAGCGAATCCTTTTGAATCAGTATTAATTTATTACAATAGTGTATAGTGCTAAGAATACTTTAGCAAACCCGTTATGTGCTTACTTTTTGTGCTTTCTTTTTTGGCTCACATTTACGTTTATTTTTATTTTTCTTTTTAGGCTTAATTTTGTGAGGGGGTTTTTTGGCGGCGATAACTTTGGGTTTCTGTTTGTGAAATTTTAATTTTAATTTACTCCATCTTTTTTTTGCTTGCGCTAAAACTTCTTTAGCCTGTTTTTTTCCTGCTTCTAGTTTAACATGAATGGAACTCGGCGCTGACTTTTTGGGTGGCGTAACTTCTTTCGGCGCTACGGCAGCGAAGCTGAATTGAAAACTGAAAATAAGAGCCAACAATAATAATTTTTTCATTTTATCCATTCCAATTTGCGGTTATTTGGAAAGTATAATCAACCTCTCACAACTTCTCTAATTCCATAACAAAACTGTTACACAATCTCTTGACGCCCACGTCGACTCAACTTCTGACGCAATTTATCCATGTAGCTGTAAGTGACTGGCACCACCACCAACGAGAAAAAGGTTCCAAAAAAGAGACCACTCGTGATCACAATACCAATCTGTTGTCGACTTTCCGCATTGGCACCCGAGGTAAATAACAAGGGTAACGCACCAAAAATCATCGCTGCAGTCGTCATCAAAATCGGCCGCAAACGAATACTGGTAGCCTTAATTAAAGCTGAACGCGTATCTAATCCCCCGCGCTTTAACTCGTTCGTGAACTGCGTAATCAAAATTCCGTGCTTGGCGATGAGACCAATCAAAGTAACGAGACCTACAATGGTGTAGATATTAATGCTCCCACCCACTAATTTTAAGCCCAGTGCTGCTCCAATTACACTAAATGGAACCGCAAATAAAATTACAAGTGGATCGAGAAAACTTTCAAATTGCGCGGCTAATACTAAATAAATAAATACTAGCGCTAAAAGAAAGATTAATCCCATACTGCTGTTAGAATCCGCCGTATCTTTCGCCATTCCTTGAAATTGATAACTGATTCCATTTGGTAAAATCTGCGGAAGTTTTTGTTGTAAATAATGCACGACGGTTCCTAATTCATAACCTGAGCCTAATTGTGCCCCAATCGTTGTTGAGCGTGAACGATCATAATGCGGTAATTTAATTTGTGATAATACGGGTTTTACCGTCACCAAATTGGTTAATGGAACTAAGTCGCCGCTATCACTCGGCACGTAAAATTCACCGAGACTACTTAAATTATGTTGATATTTTTCAAGTCCTAAAATGTAAACATCGTACGATTGACCTTGAAGATCAATACTCGATACATTAATTCCGCTCAACATCGTTGCGATGACATTATCAATATTTTTAACGCTCACATTTAATTTTGCCGCTAAATCGCGATTAACATGAACTTCATATTGTTGACTGTCAAATGTCAATGAACCGTTTAAACTTTTCAAACCAGGATATTGACCCAGTTGTTTCATTAAGTTTTGACTGATTTGGTATAATTCTTCATAGGTCTTGTCTCCCATAATAGAAAATTCCAACTGGTCTTTCATAGAACCACCAAATGAAATCGGAAATGCAGAGGCATTTAAACCGGGCACATTAGCGATTTGGCCATTTACATAATTCGCGACTTGTTGTGCGCTTTCTTTACGTTGGTCAAACGGTTTTAAAGTCGCAAAGCTCATATTCGAAGAATCTGAGCTCGTGCTAGCAACAGATACGACACTTTGCACAGCAGAATCTTTTTGAAATTGTCGCGCGACATTTTCAGTTTGACCGGTAATATAATTAATATTCGCGCCACTCGGATTATTCACCATGCCTACTACAAGTCCCATATCTTCTTGTGGCATGAAAGTAAAAGGAATGGAACGAAACACGAAAAATCCACCGAAAATAATTAAGACCACGGCAATTACGACTAGATATTTTTTATTTAAAATACGACCTAAGATATTTTGATAACCATTTTCCAGTTTCGCGAAATGATGATTTAAAAATTTTAAATATCTACCCTCATGCATGTGGGGTTTTAGCAAACGTCCACACATCATAGGCGATAGCGTAATCGCAACAAATCCCGACACAATTACAGCACCCGCTAACGTCAATGCAAATGGTTGGAAAATAGCGGATACTTTTCCGTGAACAAAACCAACCGGTGCATACACTGCAGCTAAAGTTAATGTCATCGCGATCACAGCAAACATTATTTCTTTGCTGCCTTTGACCGCTGCCATCAACGGTTTTTCGCCTAATTCCACATGTCGATGAATGTTCTCCAGCATGACGATCGCATCATCGACCACTAATCCAATCGATAATACCAGTGCTAATAAAGTAATAATATTAATGGTAAATCCCAACATATCCATAATGCCGAAAGTGGCGAAAATACAAATTGGGATGGTAACAATAGGAATTAATACAGAACGTAACTGACCTAAAAATAAATAAATTACGATTAATACGCAAATAATAGAAAAAATAATCGAATTATAAACTTCATGAATACTATTTTTCATAAAAACCGATTGATCGTATGCGGTAATAAACTGCATTCCTGTTGGCAACTGCGCTTTAATCGAAGCAATGTAATTCAACACTCCTTTCGCTGTATCAATCGGATTCGCATCGTCCGTCGCTAAAATATCTAAAACTATTCCCGGCTGACCATTCACCCGTGCAAAACTATCTGTAGAAGGATCGGGTGCGATTTTAGCATGACCAATGTCGCTGATGTGCACGGTTCCCGTCGCATTGGATTGCACCACAATATTATTAAATTCTTTGGCTGTGGTTAATTGTGTCGTAGCAGTCACAGGATAATTAAATGTAGAGCCGCGAATTTGCCCTGCAGGTAATTCTAAATTGCTATTTTGAATGGCCGCTTGCACTTGTGCCACCGTAATTTTTCGCGCAGCCATTTTTTTTGGGTCAAGGCGGACTTGCATAATATACGTATTTGAACCCGCAATTTGAACATCTGCAACACCAGGAACTTGCTTAATGTTATTAACAACATATCGTTCCAAATAATCACGTACTGTCGGTAAATCCATATTTTTATTTAACACACCAATATCCATAATATTACTGGATTTATTGCCGCCAGTTGAAACTACCGGTGCAGTGACATTAGTGGGTAATTGTCCGCGAACATTATTCACATTTTGACGTACATTGTTAGCAACGGAATCCACGTCTGCATTATCTTTCAAATCTATTTCTATGGATGTCAACCCTTGATAACTGGTCGAACTAATTGTATCTACACCTTCAATACCACTAACGGCATCTTCTAGTGGGGTCGTGACACTGGTTTCCATTAATGTCGCACTTGCACCAGGATAGCTTGCTGATACCCATAACCGTTTGGTTTCAAATTTAGGTAAAAAACTTGTATCTAGATACATGAGCCCCATCAACCCGAGTACAATTAAAACAAGACTGAGTACGGTTGCGAAAACAGGGCGTTTAATACAAAATTCCGAAATATTCATATTATTTTTCTAACTTTATTATTGAGCGATTTTAACCGGATTACCGTCTTTAACTTGAAATTGTCCTTCCGTAATAATTTTATCTTGGGCCGTTAATCCTTTAAGAATCACTGTCATCGCGTCGTAATGCTCACCTATTTTTATAGGGGTTGTTGCCACTTTTCCATCTTTGACTTGAAAAACATAATTTCCATTAATGTTGGCCATCACTGCATCAGACGGTACCAAAATTGCATGTGCTGTGTTACCTAATAATTGAGTGATATTAACAGACTGACCTGGTTTCAACAGATGTTGCTGATTCGGTAATAATGCGTGGATTGTTAAAGTTTGGGTATTAGCATCCACAAAAGGAGATACATAACTCACACTACCGCTCCACTGTTTATTAGGAAGAAAATCTGCGGTTATTAAAACTTTTTGTCCTTCAACTACTTTTGCGGCATACGAACTCGGCAATGAATATTCGATTTTTAATTGGCTGATATCGGTAACCGTTACTAAGCTTTGACCCACCGTCACATTATCTCCAATATTGATGGACTTAGCACCAAGGTAGCCATCAATGGGAGCACGAATCGTCATATCGTCGAGTGTGATTTGGTTAGCTTTTTGCGTCGCCAGCGCTTTTTTATAATCCGCGCCATATTGGTCAATATCCTGGGGCGCAACAATGTTTTTCTTGCGTAACGATAAATATCGTTTGTATGTCGTTGCAGCTAAGTTCGCCTGGGCTTCTGCGGATAGATATTGTTGGCGTTGTTGTGAATCATCTAAGTTAATTAATATAGTGCCCGCTTTAACATACTGACCTTCATTAAAATTAATGCTAGTGATGTTGCCTCCCACCTTAGGGCTCACATTGGCTTGCTGGTTTGCCTGTAAGGTGCCTGTAGTTGAAACTGATAGTGGAATGTCTTTAACGGTGACAGCACTCACTTTAACTAAAGTTGCATCCGTCATATTGCCAATCGAATGGGGTCGACGAAACGACCAAACACTCGCTGAACCAACCACTAACAGGAGCATGACTAGCCCTAAAACAATTTTCTTCATAACTCCGCCACCGATTTGTGAATTAAAAATACAATTGCGATATTTAATGCGCAAATAATGTAGAGTAGGTGATAATTTGATCTTAGTCAACTTCGTAACCGCTTCTATGCTGTAATATTATGTTTATTTTTTAGTCAAACAGACCCTGAGATTTGCTCACGCGATCCAAGCGATCTACTATGATTTTTTTTTACTGGCAGATGGATCATGCGACCCAAAATTCAATACCCGCAATTTAGAGAACAAGTAGACCCGAATCTTTTAACGAGTCATTCAGAGCAATTTACTTATAATATCGATTTGGAAATGCCGCACCCCAAATTCAAGCAAAATTTAATTGATGCGTTAGCTGAAGATGATTTGCGTTACGATGAATTGCATTATTTGTTATTAGAATATATTGATAGTCATTTTGGTATTATCTCACGTTTAATTGAAGACCCAAATTTTCCTAATCACTTTATTTATTGTAGAAATACGCAAAATGTCTTGATGCACCAGGTTCCACCGGACAAATTGATTACGATTCACATTGCGAATATGTTATTACGTACGCTCTCCACCTTGCGTGCTATTAATCATGTTACTCAAGACAAGTTCGCAATTTTTTTGAAACAAAAATATATCGGTTTGTTAACTGCTGTTTACGCTCTACAAGATGTCTACAGTAAAGAAAATCTGGCTAAAATTCGCAAACATAACGGAAATTTCAATTATTTTTTAATTCATGTTTTACAAGAAAGTCTAGTGTGTGCACAGAATGAAAAAATGCCATATTACACAAAATTGCTAGATTATTGTCGTTTTTTAGGAGGCACTTTAGACCCTGCTTACCCTATTTTAACATTGATGGCTTATGCGAATAATGAAATCGTGCAGATAGCCTATCCTATAACCCACAAATTAGAGTCCCAGAAATCCGCACTTCGCGTCATTGTAGAGCCCAGCTTGTCGAAAAATTTTTTCAATAAACAAGACCCCGCTTTTCAAAGAATAACTGCAGCTTTTTACTTTCAATTAATCGATGACAATCGGCTTTTATCCGCTCAATTACGTAATAAAATTGCCCCCTTAGTGAAAAATGGTTTTTTTGTTAAAGTAGAAATATACGATGAAAACGCAAATTTAAATCATGAATTTTCGCTATTACGCTCAGCCACTATTGTTTATATGGGAAAAGGTGAGAAGAAGGAAAAAATAAAAATTTACGCTGAACAAAATGTACAGCAATTACAAGCAGCAGCTTTACATTATGGTGGCCAATCCAATCCTCTATTAGCTTACATTTTAGTGACAGATACAATCATACGAAATCAAAGAAAAATGGTCGCGGGTGTCCGTCGTGCGATGACACACACTAAGAATTTAGCCGTATATATGCCTCTTAATGACGAAGGTTGCTGGCATGTTCCAACAATTCCGAAAGAAATGAATGCGCCGTGGTGGACACATTTACCTACACCTTTGTGCAAAGAGTTCCGCTGTGAACAAACTGCTACATTAGCTATTAACAATATTTTTTTAGGTTTGATTTTTATTTCGTGTGCTAGCGGACAGGATCGCACCGGAGTCATTTTCGCACTTATTATGATTTATTTTTTAATGAAAAAACTCCATCTGACCTTTGAGCACGCTGCAACAGTATATGTTTTATCGATGTTAGAACCCGTGATGAGCAGCTATGCTTGTGCTGGATCGTTAGGGTTAAAAAAAGCTTCTAGACCCGGGAAATTATTTCCTGAAGCATTAGATGAAAAACTATTTACAGACATCGCTAAAACTAATAAAAAATCTCCCATTAAAAAAACCGAGCTCATGTTGGACAATGAAAATTATGGAAAAAGCATTCGAGATAGATTAGAAGGTTATTTAAATTCAAGCGCTGGAATTTTAGGTGGTCTCTCCCTTTTTCAAAATTATTGGTTACGCGTAAAAAAACGCGAACTTGTTTTTGCGTTTTTAGAACAATTCAATCAAGGAGATTATGAGCATAGTTATTCAGACTTTATTAAAAATCTTGAAGAAAGCAGCGACAAATTAATAAATTCTACGTGGTTTTTTTATCCTGGACGTGGACGCTTAGGCCACATCATTGACAATATTAAAGCTGAACTTCGCATTAGATAACCATTAAATCATTATTAATACGCCGATATTTTCATTTATGCGTTCTTTCACGTTTATTTTGTAACTCGATTTCTATAAAATTCTCCATCAAACACAAGGAGAATCAATATGCATAATGACAGTGCCCTCCTACCTAAAGAACAAAATTTCGAATTTTACCTAACACAATATCTTAAACAACAGCCTAAGCGATTAAGCATCCAAAATATTTTTAAATATCTTGCCACATTAATAACGGGCGCGATGACTATCCCCATGTATGTGCGACCTACACTACAATTACCTATTCGCGGCTTGCAAATGGTCAATACTATGATTGGCACTACCGTAGCCGCTTTTTTCGTTGCGATGAATTCTGCTGAAGCACTTTTCACCGGTGAACAAGTTAAACGTCAATTGCAGCATTTACTCGGTGAAAAATTTCATTCGTCAGATTTGAATATGGCTATCACCCTGAGTGTATCTGCCCTATCTTTCTTGCCTTTTTCTTGTGTGGTTTTAATGTATAAGGGAGAAAATGAAGCCCTATGGTTAACTATTTTAAATTTCACTCAAACAGAAATTGCAAATGCAATTATTCATACTTTTCCTGTTAATATTTTCTATCGACATATTTTACCGTTATTTATCGAAAAACCCAGCGAATTCCTGCGGGCTAGAAAAAGCAGCATTGAGCACCTTCATCTAATTATTAAAAGGCAAAATAAAACGACTAATATTGAAATGTTGCGTACACAAATGCTTACTACCTTAGAGCATGCAAAATCGATTTTATTACATAAATCTCCAACTGAAATTCAACAAATCTTAAACGATCAAATTCCTCTTGCTATCTTTGACTACGCTAAGGAATATCAGGCGACCCATCCGCCTTCACGCTGGCAATCTATAGCTGAAACATCGAGCTGGTGGTTTGGGATGGCATTAGTCACTTTAAGCATTGCAGGATTTGACGCCGTCGGTTATGCAACCATAAAAAGTGTTTTTAATAACATCATTGTTATTGCTGCTTTTACCTTACCACCTGTTGTTATGATGAGTATTCTGTGTGGATATTTTGGTGGAGAAGCGTTAAAAAGCACAACACAATTACTGTTTTCCTTGGCGCACAAAACCTTTGAGCTTCCTTTAGCATTTAAACGCTACCCAAAAACTTCGATAGCCGTATTACTTTTTTGTCTTTATATATCTTACTACAGCCCTGGTGTTGCAGACGCCACAGCACGTACTTATTATGATGGTTTTTTTAAAATATTTTTTTCCACCTGTGCCCGTTATGGTGTGCCTATTTTTGCGATGATCAATTTAATTAAACCATTTATGTTATACATCCAGCGTTTTGATGCTGCGCATGATGGATTATTGGCTCAAATCAGCGAAAAAATTCAGCTCATGCAAACTATGCTGCAATATTACAATGGAGTTGCGTTATGTAAAGAATTAAAAGCGATGCCTAAATCGAAACAAACAATTTATCTCAATGGAAAAACAGCTAGCGATATTCTGCAGGTGAAAAATCCACCTTCTCCATTTAATTTCAACCATTTCTTCTTAAAACGAAGAATGACGCGCGAACATAGCTCAATGTCGTCTTCACCAATGCCAAATGTGTAAATAACATCAAACTCGAATTTTTTCTGTGTGTTTTTTTAAATTATTGTTGGATTTAAGAATGCATTAATAATATTTCGCTACAATACTTAACAAATGGATTACAAGGAACATAATCATATGCTAGTAAAATGGATGCAACGCATAATCCTGTGTATTTTCCTCTTTCCTGCTTTTATTTTTTCTGTTTCTCACGCTGATTCCACTTTAAATATCAAACGGCTCATTATTCTCGGAGACAGTTTATCGGATAATGGAAATGATTACTTACTCACTTCTGAATTGCATGCTCGATTTCCCGCTATTCCGATTTTCCCTTCTCCAAGTCTTTATTGGCAGGGTCGATTTTCCGATGGTCCTACCTGGCCGGAATATTTAGCTAGCATGTTAAATTTCATGCCAGCAGAAATTAGTAACACCCAACGTCAATCCGAACAATTTCAAAATTTAGCTTACGGTGGCGCATGGGCGGAATCCGATAATGATCAAGTCACCGCGCTTAAGAAAAAAATTGGCGTGCGTTTGTTTCCACCTTCATTAGAAGCACAGACCGAATTATATTTAATTAATACCGTATCTGCTGATCCCGATCATTTCAAAGAAATTTTCGCAGAAGATTTAGTTTTTGTATGGGCAGGCGGTAATGATTATTTAAATCAAGGTCCCGACGGGCCTTTACCTCAAGATCCTGAAAAAGTATCAGATCAGGTCATTGTGGCAATTCGTGCAAATGTGGTCGAACTTATTGAGGCTGGAGTTAAAAATTTAGTTTTGCTCGGACTACCTGATCTTAGTAACGTCCCCGATGTTTATTTACGAGATCCCGAACGAAAATCTTTAAGCCCTACGATGACTAGCATGTCACTTTTACATAATCAAAAATTACAAAAATTAATTGCAGACCTATCAAAAGCGTATACTGATACGCAAATTAATTATTTCGATATCGAAGATTTTTTTCAAGAAGAATTTCGAGATGCTAAAATTCGCAAACAAACTTATGCATCTACTCATGACGGCAAATGGCAAAAATCATTAGCACCGTGCTTATTGGACAGTACCGATCCCGATCCCACATTAATCGGTCTATTTGGAAAAAATCGTATGCTGAATTTAAGCGTAGCTCCACAACAGCGCTTGGATGAAGAATTCCGAAAATGCGATTTGCATCAAGCCAACGATCATCAATCCTCATTTAATTTTTTAGAAGATTATGAAGCGGGCGGAATTTTCTATGATCATGTGCACCCACTCACTCAAATGCACGCCAAGATTGCTTTAGGTGTGTGTCATTTGCTCAATGCAAAAGGCTACGCCTTCTATCAGAACCCACAAAAACAATTTATTCAATATAATTGCGAACACGACACTCTGTATAGTTTATTGCATCGTATTCAACAACCCCCATTTCCTTTTGAAAATAACAAGCATTAAATTGTAATTAGTTTGCCCATTATAATTGAGACTGTAGAATCATGACTTTTCCTCTGCTAACATCTAACGCAACAGTGTCTTTATACTGACATATGTTATACTTCACTAAATTATTTTTAACCTCTGAAAAGGAATTGTTATGAAAAGATCTACAACCGTGATACTCACGTCAGCCGCGTTAATTACGACTGGTTTCGTATTAGCTGGTTGCAATAAAAAAGACGAACAAAACAAACCACAAACACAAGTTTCAGCAAGTGTTAATGGTTCTGATGCACAAGCAAGTGCAACAAGCAATGATAACAATCAACAAGCTTCTGCTAGTGCAGCTGCTCCAGCTGATAATGCACAAGCTCCTGCTGCCGATGCACAAGCTGCTGCTCCAGCCACACCAGACAATAATGCACAAGCTGCCGCTGCTCCTGCTACATCTAATGATAATGCACAAGCTGCTGCACCTGCTGATGCACAACCCACTGCTGCTCCAAACACAAGTGATTCTTCTGCGTCTGCTGCTGATGCTGCACAACCTGCGGCCGCTAGCGATGCTCAACCTACTGCTGATGCCGCTGCAAATCCAGCTGCTAGCAATAGTGCTGCTGCACCTGCTGCTAATCCATGTGCTGCTGCTCAAGCAAATCCTTGTGCTGCAAAAAATTGCAACGCAAATCAGCCAGCTGCTGCCGCTGCACCTTGTGCTGCAAATCCATGTGCTGCTAAAAATCAACAAAGCAGTGCTGCAGCTAATCCCTGTCAGCCAGCTAGCTAATGTAGATTTGCATGTCAGCATGACAGAGTCCACGACCTCGATTTTAGAGCAGTGCTATGATTTGCTCGCGAAAACAAAATCGAATGTAGTGTGGGAAATATTGCGCCAGACGGAAAAATTCTATGAATGGAATCACTATCCGTCTGGTGATGTTTTTGATAAAGAAACACACTCGCAATATTATTATCACGCTCACGCATGGGAAGACGGTTCACGTTGGGACGAACATGGGCATTTTCATCTTTTTGTTCGTAAAGAGGGAATTCCTGATGCTTATCAACCTAAACTGTTACTCCCCATGCAAGAGGGTGTAAAAACCGATGATTTATGTCATCTATGTGCAATATCCATGGATAAATTTGGTAAACCGCTCGCTTTGTTCACGACTAATCGATGGGTTACTGGAGAAACTTGGTATCCAGCCGCAGCTGTTATTGAATTATTGCCGTTATTTTCTATCACACATGCATGGCCATCCTGGCCAACGAATATTTGGATTACTCAAATGCTGCGTACTTATCAAAATGAGATATCGCAATTATTGTGGGAACGCGATCGCGTTATTGATGATTGGCAACAGCAAAATCCTACCACCAATGTTTTTGAAGATCGAAAGTTAGAAATCACCTCTTATTTATCGCTTTAAAATAATCTATTTTACCTAAGCAATTAGCTAATTCGAAAGTACGAAATTAGCCCCTCTTCTGTAGCCTGGATCGTAAAGTAGCCTGGATCGTAGATCCAGGAAAAATCATTATAAAAAATAGAATATAAGATCCTGGATCTACGATCCAGGCTACTCTACGATCCAGGCTACTTTACGATCCAGCTACTCTACGACCTAGGTCACAGCACTTCTTCGAGTTCAATTCCCATTTTTTCCAAAATTCCGGCTAATATTTCAAAATCATAATATTTAACTTTCACCCAACCGGACGACTTACCAGCCTGATTTTCTAGGTGCACTTCCGTTCCTAAATATTCTGCAATAATGCGTTCTAAACGCTGTAAATTCGGATCTTCTGCAGAGCTACCCACTTTATGGGTGACTTCCGTTCTATATTTCCTGACCTCTTGTTCGATTTGACGTACGGACCATACCTGCTGCTGACATTTCCGCGCAATTTGAAATTGAATATTCGGACAAGTAACACTTGCTAGAGCTTTACCATGCCCTTCTGTTAATACTTTTTCGACCAAGAGTTTTTGCACACGATGGTCCAGCTGCAGTAAACGCAAACAATTACTGATTTTAGTGCGTGATTTTCCCACCGCAGTAGCTAACTCTTCGTGGGTATAGAGAAATTCGTCAATTAAACGTTGCAAGGCACGCGCTTCTTCGATCGGATTTAAATCTTCACGCTGAATATTTTCGATTAATGTTACTTCAGCAGCCTGAGCATCCGTATATTCTCGTACTACACAAGCAACCATGCTGAGTCCAGCTAATTGTGCAGCCCGCCAACGTCGTTCTCCGGCAATAATTTCATAATGATGCGCTGCAATAGGACGAACAATAATCGGTTCAATAATTCCTTGTGCGCGAATCGATTCAGCTAATTCTTGCAAACTAACGGGATCAAACTCTTTACGCGGTTGATATTTTCCTCGTTCTAAGTATTCAACGGGAATTTGTTTTAACTGATCATCCACTGCGATCCCATATAGTGTTATTGCACATCTTCATGTGGCTCAGGACCAGCGGTTTTACCAGTGAAAAAGTCATTTGCTGGTTGATTATATAAGAAGTAAAGAAATATTAAGAAAATAACAATCGCAATTAATACAGGAAGTTTTGGCGTAAATAAAATTAAAGCTGCAATATAAATTACGCCATTAAATATTAAATAAACATGACGCGCCCAATTCATTCCATTTAACATGCAAATTGCTAAAATAAAGTTGATCACCACACTCACGAGCGAAGCGATAATATTATAATGCAAAAGTTTAGGTGAAACTTTTGATTGCGCCACAATGACAGCCATTCTTTCCGGCGTACTAATCATAAGTATGGTACTAACCAAACTTATAATAGATAAAACAATAATAATCCAACAGATAATGCTAACTCCAAGTGGTCTTCTATTCATATTTTTTTATTCCCTTATCAAATATTAAATGCCGGAACCATGATTGAGTATTGCAAGAGAATTTACACGAATAGGATAAGCATAAAATATTTATGCTTATCCTATCATGAGAGACAAAGTATTAAGAGTCTGCTTTTAATAAGCCGTACGCTTTCATTTTTTTACGTAATGTACCACGCGAAATGCCGAGAACAGCTGCGGTCTTCGATTGATTGTAACGCATCTGTTGCAACACCACTTCTAACATGGGTTTTTCAACCTGTTGTAAAACTAAGTTATAAACATTATTCGGCGCTGTATTTCCCAGTTCCGAAAAATATCTATCTAAATGCTCTTGCACGTGATCTTGCAATCGCACTGCTTTTCCAACAGCCGGTTTAGCTTGGTTTAGTTCTGCTACCTGCGACATGACAGTTCCTCCCTAAGTGCTAGTTTGTATTTTAAAATTTTATTTAAGACTTTCAAATTATTATTGAGTAGTCTTGGTTTTGAATTCTGTAATGTATTTATATCTAAATTATTACGATTAAATGGATGAAATGATTTATCTTTTATAATTTGCGTTGACTCATTACAACATATTTTAACGGTGAAATGAATATCTTCCTTGAAAGGTCGATGCAGGATAAGAAAAGAATTTAGGGACTGCCATGTATTTTTAACGATTTCCATCGACTTGGTGGACCCTAACCATCCCTTGGTTGGCATGACTGTTTATCCCCATACTTTTAGATAAGCACCTATGTTAATCGGTATCTAGCGATTGGTCAATTAATTTCTTAAACATTTAACAAGAATACAAGTTACCATATATGGAATTTATTTTAAATTTTGCAAGCGTTCGACAAGTTGTTGGAATGCAGTTACCGAATCCGTTTTTAATGTCATATGACATTTACCATCTGCAAATGTTTTAATGGCGATTTCTGCCGGCAAACATTTTTGTAAAACATTACGATAATGCTCAAGCTGTAAATCTGTTATTACTGTAGTGCTATTTGATAATTCGGGTTTATTATCGTGAATTTTTCGAATTAATTCTTCTGTTTGGCGCACTGATAATTCTTTTTTTATTATGAGTTGACACACTTCTTTTTGCATTTCGGGGACTAACGTAATCAGCGCACGCGCATGACCCATAGTAATTATTTCATGTAATAAAAGCTGTTTAATTTCATCATCCAACAGCAATAATCGTAAAATATTCGTGACCCCAACCCGTGAACGTCCCACACTTTTAGCAATTTCTTCGTGCGACATTAGAAACTCAACGTGCAGTCTTTGCAAAGCTTCTGCTTCTTCCAGAGGATTTAAATTTTTACGTTGAATATTTTCAACCAATGAAAAAGCACAAGCAACCGCATCACTAATATCTTTAATGATAACCGGTACTGTGGCAATTTCCGCTATTTGCGCTGCGCGCCAGCGTCGTTCTCCCGCAATGATTTCAAATAAATTATTATTTTTTTTCCTCACAATCAGCGGCTGTAAAATACCATGCACCTTAATACTATCTGCCAATTCTTTTAAATCGTGCGAAGAAAAATGTTTACGCGGCTGAAATTTTCCAGGCTCTAGCTGCCCTACCGGGATTTCTAAAATACCCTCAGCGGCGACAGAGCTCGCTTGATGTTGAAATTCAGTTCTATTTTGTAATTTTAAAATGGCATCTAAACCACGAGCTAAACTGGGTGAATCACCTTCCACATTATTCTCCTAATAATCCGACCATCATCACTTGCTTGTCGCGTTGCACATACACTAAATTTCTAGCATCAATCCAAAAATCTTTTAAAAATCCGACCGCCGCCAACTCTAACAATGCGCGGCGTAAGGTTACTTTAAAATGTTTAATGGATTTCATTTTTGACCCACACGCATCTCTCAAAGTTATTATCTTGACGGGATAAGGTTCTGCATGCGAAGAATAGTAGGCATGCAACCATTTCGCTAACGGATTTAATTTTTTACGCTGATCCCAAATAATTTTCGAATAACGCATATCCGCAAATAGCTTTACAATTTCAGGTTCCAACCAAACTCGCCACCGTTTTAATTTCTTACCGTCCTCTTGTTTCCACATAAATTTTCGCACAAGCGAAAGTGTCAAACCCGCATTAATTTCTTCGTTGGAAATACAAATATTGGTAGCAGACATTCGAATAATTGAAGATTTTAATTTTTCACAATATTGGGTACGCGCCGGCCAATCTAATTCACGTAAAACTGTATACGGCATAAAATCCACATAATTTTCTTCTACACGTGAAAAATAATAAATTATTTGCAACCAAACATCTTCGTCATCTTGTCGCAATTCTTCGCCAGTATAGGTGATTTTTGTAGCCCCAAAAGTATAGAGATTTCTTTCTTTGATATATTCGCGGCGAGTATTGTGATTGGAAACAGTAAATAAAGAAGATCGAATTAAATCGTTTGGGATGGCACGTTTATCCGTCGGAATGTAGGGCACTAGCGACGGCAACAACCCTTCATGGTTCATCTAAGGCTCCTTCCTTGTCTTTGCAATCTATTAAATATTGATAAATTAAATTTTTAAGATCATCAATGTCATATCGATTTGCTAAATTCGGTTTAATTTTAATGGTTGTCGTGCCTTGTGAATTGGTAATGATGTTAAATAACGCATGACCTTTAGTATCTTTAATTTCAATCTTCTCGTTTTTTCTAGTAGGTGTCGTCGATGTTTGATAAACAAATTTTTCGATATTTGAAGTTAACAGCATTTTTTTGCCGATTTTAGGTCCTAATTCTATTAAACGATTTAATATCGTTTTATCCTTTGCTAACGTGGCTAATTTCACCGCCATTGCACGCGACAGATGTTTGAAATTTGGAATCGCTGCGGCTAATTCATCGGGAACGCGTAAAAAGGCCATTAAATCATTCAGCGTTTTTCGAGAAATATCGAGTCTTTTACTCATCTCCGCTTCACTGACAAAAATACCCGCTTCTAATTGTGCGCGATAACTACGTGCGCGCGCTAAATCGCTTAAATCTTTACGTTTTTCATTTTCTTCTTTTTGAAACAAAGAGGCTTCTTGATCGCTGACACTTTTAATAATCGCCAGCATGCTTTCGCCTGCCAATTGACAAGCGCGCCACCGGCGATTACCAAATACGATTTCAAATCGTATAGTACTTGAGGTAGTCAAAGGTCGAACGAGAACAGGTTCTTGTTGTCCGTAACGTTTAATCGAATCGGCTAATTCTTCAATATTCCCCATTTCATCATCGGGACGATCGGCAAATTGCCACGGACGACAGTATTTCGGATCAATAAATTGAATGTTAATTTCTTTATTGGATAATTCGCTTCTGGGAGTGATTGCCGGCTGCACTGTCTCTTCCTTCGTGGGCGCAATCATTTCTTCAACTAGTGATTCGCCAACTTCACTTCCCTCAATCCGATCAATTTGACTGATATTATCCAGTAATCTTGCTAGCGCGGTTTTCGGTTTTTTACTCGTCATTATGGAGCATCCCTACTATGCATACTCATCCATGCTGATATTCTGTTCGCGGCTACTATATTGCCACGACAAATGAATTAAATTTTCGATTTCCTCATTCACCAAATCCGCGCTTTGAATCGCGCGCTCATAGGTTTTTTTATCGCCGTCATATTTATCAATTTCATATAATGTCTGCATATTCGACGATGCCTTGGTAATTGCCTCAGACTGCATCATGCTATTGGACATCACATATTCACCGAAATATGCCTGCAATAAATCTTTTAATTGCATGGCGTTAATGCGCCCGTTGTATTTCGTAATTAAAATTCGAATAAACGAATAAACTTTTTTCGGCAAGCGTTCCATCACTTCCGAAACCATTTTGAAAAATTGGATGGTACTGGCAAAATCCACAATAACTGGCGGCATTTCAATCATTAATGCATTGGCGGCAAATAACGCATTGATACTGATCATCCCCATTGAGGGTGGACAATCCAAAATGATAATGTCGTATTCAGTGGAAAGTTGTTTGGTACAGGTATTTAATCGATTGTAAAAATCGAATTGCTTGCCTAACTGTGTAGGAATAATCAACTCCGCATTATACAAACTTAAATTTGCTGGAATTAAATCGAGACCATCCCAATAGGTTTTTTGAATCAAGGAATGAATGTCGTTGGATTGATCGATCAAGATATTTAAAATCGTATCGTTTTCACCAAAATCTTCATCGGGAATATAACCAAACATTTGCGTCGCTGAACCTTGGCTATCGCAATCGATGAATAATACGCGATAACCTTTCTTGGCAAAATATTGTGCTGTACAAATGGCTGAGGTTGTTTTTCCAGCACCCCCCTTAAAATTGACGAAACCAATAATACTGGACTCACAATGAGCTGGTTTACTTGGACGCGTATTAAATGTATTTCTGAGGCTATTTATTTCTGCCAAATTGTAAACTCGCTCAAGTCGTTTACCTTTGCTAATTTGGCGAGCATTTGGTGTTTTGCCAGTCTCTTCTAAATTTCGTAAAGTTTGACTGGTGCGTCCCACCATTTCGGCTGCTTCGCTGATACCCCATTCTTTGAGTTTTTTTGTGGTTTCAGGTGCAATAGCGGTATTACGTAAATTCTTAAACGCTTTCGATCCTGCCTCGAATAAACTTTTGAAAACGGAGTCAGCTGATCTATCCTTATTCATAACGTTTCCGTTCTTATATTATTTTGCGATTATTATAAAATATTATTATTTTTAACAAACTTCAACTTTTATTGCAAATTTCTTTTTGTGTCGCCTATTTGCTATAAAACTTATCTTGCATATACAAGTTACATTTTTCTTTGAATTTTGCCAAACTTTAGTTTAAATCGTGTGTTTGGCATATGCTTTGAGAGAGCATTGTATTCATTTGCCTATTTATTATTTTTATTTTGTAACTTTGTTGTCTGTGGGTATGTTGAAAAAGAATTTTTTCAACATATCCACAGACTAGTTAAAAAATTAGTTATAACAGTTAGAACTTAGTTAGCATTTTTCGCAATTTTACATTAATTATTGATTTTTAACGTTTTATTGTCTTATTTATTCTATTTCTAGTCGTTCAGAATGTGTTATATGGTCGCTCAGAATGTCGTTATTGGACGCTCAGAATGTAGTATCAGGGACACTCAGAATGTGGTATTTTGATGCAAGTTATCCACATATCCACAGGCGAAAGTCACATACTGGCCGACCTCTTGCTCTGTTATTTTACTAATTTATTTTATTTTAAGCTGATTGAAATCTTTTTATTCAATTATTTTTATTGGATCGTCCGGTGCACCAGACAGAAAATATATTTATCTTGGTTTAGCGAGCATTCCATTTATTTTTTTTACTTATTCGATTACAAATCTCACCTAATTGGGTTTGTTATGATTGCTATTGTCCGGTGCGCCGGACAATTATTTGATCAGTAAGAAATGTCTTCTCATTACCTACATTCAATTCATTAATTGCAGGCAACATTATTTTCTACAAAAATATCCAACAGACTCTTACAATTTTAAACTTTACTTGCTGGGCTGCCATGGTCCGGTGCACCGGACCACTACTGTAATGTTTTCCATAAATATTGATGATCGTGGTGATATTTATTGCTAGCATCTGTAAACCGTCTTTTTACTCCCATTGATTTGGTTACTTATAAACGCAATTAGATTACGCGCTGAGTTAGCTTATGAGCTTGCTGTCCGGTGTGCCGGACAAATTGATAGTTAGAGTCGTTCATTATCTCAGATGAGCTGATGCCAACTTCATCTCTCAGTACATCTATTTATAAATTAAATTTCAAATCACACTGGTACTGCGTGTCCGGTGCTCCGGACGACAAAAAAAATGGATATCTACCATCAAGTGCCAGAAAGAAAAATCATATAATAAATCTCGCGATTCGTTCGCATCCACGCTAAAACTTCCTCAATTTGGATTTCCAAAATCAAATTTTCAAATGTCATTTAACAATTCATGTCCGGTGCACCGGACAGAAGCTAATACAGAGTGGCAAATAGGATCTCGCGCATAGTCGGAGAGAACACTTATGTGTAAGCATGGTAGCACTTCTTTCAATTTTTTATACGTGTCCGGAGCACCGGACAGAATGGAAAAACGATGTGTAAAGGACTCAACAATTGTGCGCATTACTCTTGGAGCACACCATTTTAAGCATTTTGAAGTTACTTTCATCTTTTACCCCTGTCCAGAGCACAGCAGGGGTATTCATAATTACATTCTGAGCGACCATGAGCAATATTTGATCATAAAAGCCACATACTGAGTGACCTGACAATGTTGTGCTACGTGTCACAAGAACTATTTTGCGTTTTTGAATAGGCAGTGGCGTAAACGAAGAGAAATAATGATCTGCTTATTCCGGTCTACGAACATTTGGAGCTGGTGACGTCTTTCTTGGGATAAGCTGTCTAGTTGGCGTTGCCCGATGGTAATTTTTAACACTCCGCATTCCTTAATAGCCACACAAAACTCTTTCCAATGCCAGTCAGGCAGTTTATTTAAGTTAAACATTTGATTGCAAAATTTGGTCGGATGCGATTGTCAAAAGAGTCGCTAGAAGGTTGTTCTACGTGTTATCAAGAGTAATTTTATAAAATAAAGCTAGACAAAGGTGTCTAGCTTTATTCTGATATAAACAAGATGTCTAATTTTCGCTTTCGGTAAAAATTATTTATTTTAATTTACATTATTTACATACCTGCAGAGGGTGAGAGGATTCCTTTTGAGGATGTCGATGGGTGATCCTGAGATCTAACGCTAAACAACGTGGTGTTATTTACTGCTGTGCTTACGTTCCTTGGCATTTGGATTGAAACCCCTCTCTTCTCAAGATCTTGAAGAAGTTGATTCCAACATAGCTTCACCCTGTCGTTTTCCAGAAAAATGTTACGGAATTCAATAGCATTCAGCTTAAGGAAGCCGGTCATATTATGGAATTTCCTCAAAGCACGGGGCTCACTGAAAACCCACGAATCCTCACTCGGATGAGGTTTCCAGGTAGAAAGAGAGACATCCTTTAAAGTAGTAGTTTTGGCTATTAAAAGGGCTTCTTTTAAAGCATCCCACTGCCATGTTGAAAAAGCTGAAAGATCAAATTTACCTAAAGAAAAAACAGTATCTTTGGTTAAGAATTTTTCACATCCGAGAAGTAATATATTTGCCGGCGAATCGTGTGCTTCTGGATGATCGTGCAAGCATCTCTTAAGTCTTTCGTAAATTAATTTTATTATCAAAGAAGATAAAGAATCGTTTTTTAAGGCCTCATATAGTTCCACCATATTTGGAATTGAGCGTATCTTAATGCCTGAAAGTAAATATCCCAAGTAAATTATTTGGTCTGTGCCCCCCCCCGGCAATCCATCCAAAAGTCCCTTAATTCGATTTTCCTCTTGAGCTATAAGCTCTGGAGATAGACTGGATGGTGTAAAAGACTCGTTCTTTCTCATGGCTAAATTCTCTCTCGTTAATGTGTTAGGAACATAATAGTATCAAAGTTAACTTTGGTAATTATTAAGGGCCGCTATTTAATACTCAATTAATTAAAGCGGTTACGAAGGCAGTATGTAAACCTGATATGAGTATTTTTTAGTCAGATAGATTCTTTAGATATTCAACGTTATTTATATATAAACAACGCATGTTCTATGTGGAACATTTTGTTATTCTTTGCAAGCCAGTTGTCCATAAAGTAGTTCGATTTGTTGCTTTAATTGCTTATTTGCGTTTTCCAGGTCTTTGATCTTATTTTTTAAAGTATATATGACAGCTTGGTGGGAGGCCTTGCTTATTTGAGCGGATGAGGCTTGTTTAATTTGATGTCTGCTTGTCGATTGTTCACGCAATGCGCCGATTTCATCTTTCATGTTTTTATAAAGCCACGCACTGGATATACCAGCTTGTTTGGCTACGGTATTAAAATTGATGATTTTCTTTTGTTGCTGTAGTTCATTTAATGCTGTTTTCGCGCGTGCAATCGTAATCTTACGCTTCATTTCTGCGGCATGACGAATCCCTTGCGTTTGATCAGACTTTCGCGACATCTTTGTTCTCCTTATCCAATGCGTTAATGATAATAGATAAATTTTGTTTGACCGATTCGTTGGTTTGTAACTGTCTGAGCCATTGGTTCTTTTGGGCAATATGGATGAGGCGATCAGTTTCCTCAAGTTGCTGGTTTAGCTGAGGGAGAAAACGCTGATCCGTGCGAAAGTGTGTGCAAGTTAAGCAAGCATTGGCATGCGGACAATTGCCTTGCGTAATGGGTAAACTACAGTAACCATTGGGTAAGGTCTGCGCCATGATGTTATGCTTCATCCATTTGAGATCGCTCGGAACACTTTGCTCTCCAAGCTGATAAATCTTGCCCTTGATGTCCACCAGTTTTCCTTCAAATTTAAAAAATTCAGTTTTTAAAGTTTGATCGTGGATATGGGCATAATACATGGTCATCTCTGGTGAAGCATGATGTAAATAGCGCTGCACGATGTGAGCGGGAACACCATTATTAATCATTTTTGTTCCTATGGTGTGCCGGAATTGATGCGGTTGAAAATGCCAGATCATTCCGTCGGGTCCTTTGATTTGGTATTTTTCCGCAAGATGATGCAGAGTTTTTCTTATTGTATCGCTCTTAATGGGGGTTTGGTTGTTTTTGGTAAAGAGATAAATGGGTTGATTGAATTGAGTCTTGATGAATTGCTGTTGTTCTTGAATAGCTGCGGCTGTTTCTCGATTAATCGGAATGGTGTGTTCACGTTTCATTTTAAACTCGTAATACCGTAAGAAGTAATCTCCTTCATGATCTGTAATCAGGCAATCCGGAGGTAAAGCACAGAGTTCTCCAACCCGTCGGCCCGTATTTTTTAATAGGAGAATAAAGCTTCGCAGATCACTGGGTAATTCGATTAGATGCCGATTTACTTGATCCAAAACAGAATCAGGAATGTAGCGCGGCTGTAAATGTTTTACTGGTTTTCGATCGTGCGCATAGAATAGCTGAGGTGGATTAATCGAGAGCCATTCTTCTGCAAGGGCAATTTTAAATAGTAATCGAATGTGCATAATGCGATGGTTAATGACTTCATTGGCAAAAGGAAGTTGGTGGAGGTAACTAATATATTGCATGATGAGTGCTCGATTAATATGCTCCGGTTGGATCGAGTGTGGCTGTTCAGATAAAAATTTCCCAAATAGCGCAATTGAGCTGCGATATTGGCACAAGGTTTGTAGACTTTTTTGAGCCAGTTGATAGCGAATAAAACGTTTAGCCAACTGTCGGAGCCAAAGTGGTTTTATTCGATAAAAACCGATAGTTTTGGAAGAAGCGTAGGGTGATATCTCAACGCCAATGCTTTTTAAGTCCCAGACGTCTTTATCAAACTCGGATTCAACTAAACTATTTTGAACTAGGGAGAGACCATTAATCGATTTTTGCATGATTTATCCTCTGTTCATACTGATGCAAAGCGGCTTTTATGTCTTCAGTGCAAAGATGAATATAAGTATTAATAGTGGTTTGAATATCTTTATGGCCCAATCTTTTTTTGACATAAGCCATATCCCAGCCTGATCGAATAAGCTCAGTAGCATGCGTATGTCTAAGCATGTGCGGAGTGATTTTAAAGGGTAATTTTCGGGATAATTTATCAAAGAGTTTCTGCACGGTGTAATAATCCAGGGGTTTCCCTCGACACTGTGTTTTTAAGCAAACAAAAACATAATCAGAGTGAATTTCTTCAAGCTCATGAATGACGTAATTGCTATAAAGGCCCATTAATTGTTTGGGAACCGGAATAATATTCGGATGAATCGATTTTGCTCGCGCACTATTAATATGGTTCGTTCTTGGAATGAGATAGATTTCATTATCCCAGCTGTGAATATCTGAGTGAAATAGACCTAATGCTTGTCCAATGCGCATTCCAGTTTGATATAAAAGTAATAATAAAAATTTATCTCTGAGACGCTGGCAAAGATGAACAGCTTCCAGGACTTGTTCTTGAGTTAAAATAGCGGGTAAGTGACGAGGGTATTTTATTTTGATTTTGCGTCGGGTAATAGTTTGATCGGTATTTAAGTGGTGAAGTAGAGGTTTATAGGGTGTTTTGTGATCTATAGATTGGAAATAAGCATTAAAAAAAGGACCTTCTCCTAATTCTTCTTGAAAGCGATAAAAACTGGTTACTGCCGCAATAATCGTGTTAATGGTGGAATCGGTACGTTTTGATACGGAATCATTAATTGCAAAAACGTTACTAGCCGGTTTTCTAAGCCAATAAACAAAATCCGCTAGATTAGATAGTGTGACTAATTTCCAGCTCAACTTATAGTGCTCAACAAAACTCCAGAAATGGGCGAGATGATGAGCATAGGATTTTAAAGTGTTAGGGCTACGCTGAAGCTGGTAAAGATAATAAATAAATTTCTGAATAGGTATAGCAGGAAGACAATTATGACCTATTACTGTCCATGAATGAGCTCCATCAGAGAATCGAATTCTTTGTGCCTTAGCCATACACGCTTTGTTCCACGTTGTTTAATCTTATTTCGAAAGCTTTCTACGAAGTCAAAATTAGACACGAAACGAGCTTTGTTTACATTGTTTAATGGCTCAAAGAGTACTCTAGTTAATACGTGGAACAGTGTTTTCTAAATTCACGACGGATAGATGATTAATATTCTAGAGCATTGGCTTATTCTAATACGGGAGCCGGTTCTTCATCGGGGATGGTCTCTCTCACAACACTCACTGCGGTTTGCGGTTCATTCCACAATGTCATAAATAACACCATGATGATGGGCCCTAAAAACAAACCGATTAATCCCAAAGTCTCGACACCGCCTAAAATACCAAATAAAACTGCTAAAAAGGGCAGTCGAGTGGAGTTACCGATTAATATCGGTTTAGCCACGTGATCAGCGATAAACATTACTAAGGTACCCCAAGCTAAAATGAGGAAACCCGAAATTAAAAAGCCTTGTGCCAATAAAACGAGAGAGATCGTGATAAAAACGACGGGTGCGCCGAAGGGAATCATGGCTAGTACTGCGGTCGTAAAACCTAGGAGTACGGGCGCTTGAATCTGCGCGAAGCTGTAACTGGTCCCCATTAAAATTCCAACGCCAAGTGCCACAAAAATCGTTCCATTAACCGTGGAACGAATGGCAGAAGGAACGCGTGCTGAGTAAGATTGCCAACGGTCTCCCATGCAATATTGTCCAATGCGGTTAATTTGCGCCGATAGTTTTTCGCCGTCGCGATACATGAAAAACAAGCAGAGTAGAGTGAAAACGAGAATCACGCCGCGATGCGCGATGGACAAGCCAATTTGTTTCAGGGCATAACTCGCTGGGCTTAGTGTCATATGTAAGTTAGTAATTAAACCGTTCAGACTGCCGGGTTTACCTAAATATTGTTGCCAGAGCTGACCTAAATGTTGGCCTACAAGCGGAATATTGATGACCCAGTCCGGTGTGGGTTGGCCTGATTTATTAACCAACAGTAAAAATAGAACCAGCGAATGTGTTTCTTTGACTAACAACGATATTAGCCAGGAAATGGGTACAGCAATTATAATGGAGACGATAATCGTTAAAGACAGCGCCGCTAAAAAGTCGTAGCGGCCCCAAAGTCGTTTCCAGGATTTATAAATCGGAAAGGTGGCGATAGCGATAATAGCCGCCCATAACAGAGGCAAAATAAACTTGTGGACGATGAATACGCTGATGGTGATAATGCCTAGCGTTACAAGGATGCTGACGACTTCCCGACGATGTTTATTCATGCTCGCTCACAACTGTTGATAAATTGCACCAGGCCTACAGTATGGCTTTATCCATCAAAAGTCAACGTAGGAACTCGTGAAATATAGCAGTTTCCTCCTAGCCGCTTTTGACAAATTAGGACTCAGCATATAGAGTACTTATAGAGAACAAAATCGGTGTACCGAGTCTGTAGCCTGGATCGGCGATCCAGGTTGGCTTGCAGCTTTAGATCTATCCTGGATCTTCGATCCAGGCTACGCAACTTAAATCATTAATTAAGACAAGCACAAATGAGTGAAATTAAAGATTGGCCGAGAGTCGTTGCACATGTTGATATGGACTCCTTTTTTGCGTCAATTGAACAGCGCGATTTTCCCGAATTACGTGGTATTCCCGTTGCCATTACGAACGGCATGCGAGGTTCTTGCGTCATCACACGTTCTTACGAAGCGCGTGTTTTTGGGATTAAAACCGGCATGCATTTAAAAGAGGCTAAACAGCTTTGTCCGACCTTGGTGCAAAGAGCCACGCGTCCCGAAACTTATGCGGAAGTTTCATCAACGATCACTACTTCATTGCAGGCATTAACGCCGGACATCGAAATCTTTTCGGTAGATGAAGCATTTTTAGAATTTACGCAGTGTCGAAAACTGTATAAGAACGCCGAAGAACTCGCCTTAAAAATCAAACGGATTATTTGGGAAGTTTCGCATTTGACGTGTTCGGTTGGGATTAGCGGAGATAAAAGTACCGCAAAATTTGCTTCGAAGCGATTAAAACCCAATGGATTTTTAATTATTCCTCCGCAAGAAGCCGAAAAAATATTAGCGCCAATTCCAGTGACGGATTTATGTGGTGTCGCTAAAGGTATTGCGCGGTTTCTCGCGCAATATGGGGTATATCATTGCGGTGATATGAAAAAAATTCCCGTCAGTGTATTAGCACGACGTTTTGGCAATATCGGTCGTCGAATTTGGATGATGGCACAAGGTAAAGATATTGAAATGTTAAAGCAAGAAGAAAGCGCGCCAAAAACTTTAGGTCACGGAAAAGTGATGCCGCCAAATACGCAAGATAAAACCGCTATTTTAATGTTTTTAAATCACATGGCGGAAAAAGTTGCGTATCGTTTGCGAAAACATCAATTACAAGCGCAGCAATTTTTTGTCGGAATTAAATTAGAAACGGGTTGGATTGGAATTAAATGTCGCGCCACTTTGCCGACGAATGATGGTGATGTCATTTATAATATGACGCGTAGTTTAATTGAAATGGAATGGCATGGTGAGGGGGTTTTTCAATGTCAGGTGACTGCATTAGATCCGATGCCTGAAGATTTACAAGGTGATTTATTTGCACCGCAAAAACTTTATAAAAATGACTTAAACCACGTTATGGATGCGATTAATGAGCGCTATGGGATGGGGACATTAACTAATGGTATTCGCATGCACGGATTAGAAATGCCGGATGTGATTGCTCCTGCGTGGAGACCCACGGGTCATCGATCTAATATTTATGCGACGAAAGACAGGTTAAAAAAGAAAACTTAAATCGAAGATCCGGGAATAAATAATGATCCCGGATCTTTGATCCGGGCTACAGTTAAAAGAAATAATTCAGAACGCCTTCAAAAATATTTTGGTAGTAACCACTGTTTGCAGTAAAAGTGAGATAACGATAACGTAAATCAAAGCGGATATGTGGTCTAAATTGGAAGCCAATTCCAGCAATTCCTTGATACGCGAAACGACCACCGTGGCGTAAAATGGTTCCGCAATTGAAATTAAATTGGGGGACGCAACGTGTAATTTCAGCTTTTAAATAACCGGCACCAGCGCCAATAAAAGGAACGACGACACCATTAAAATTAATATCATAATAACTATTCAACATGGCGGTATATAAATTGTAATTTCCGTAGAAAGGAAATTTGAATTTATTTCTGCTTTCGCTTAATGCGATTTCTACACGATAATTATCATCTCGATAACCAATTTGGCCACCTGCGGAATAATTACGACGGAGTAGATAGGAAAATTTTCCTGGTGTAGCAACGCCACCATGGATACCAATATAATAGCCTTGAGTATCAGTCGGTGTTGGGGCGATGACTGCAAAAGATTCTTGCCCGCCCGCTGCGCTAAATCCAGACAAGGTCATTAGTATGACCCCGCAGTGGAGTGGTAAAAATTTAAACTTTTGCGACATAATTTGTTCCTTGTCAGTATGACTTAAACTGAGGTCATGATACCTAAAAAGCAGGGACATCGCTACGAGCTTCAACAGCGCCTTTGGTTGAGGTATCATCAATTTAGGAAGCCTCTGCAAATCCAAGTCAGCCTCGATCCATCATTGCTTGAATACTCAACCTTGAAGAAGGCCGAACGAAAGTTCATCTATACTTATTGGACTTATCATGGACAGCACACAGGCATTCGGATTATTCAAATATTCATTTCAAAACAAGGCGTTAGTGCCAAAACCGCCTAAACAGAGAGTAGGAGACTATGCTATACATTTTAATAAGTAACCCCTGTGGGCTGAGCCTATGAAGATAGCGATTTTATCCAGAAGCTCCAAGCTTTATTCCACTAAGCGGTTGAAAGAGGCAGCGCTTGCCCGGGGTCATGAGGTAGCCATCATTGATATTTTGAAGTGTTACATGAATATAACATCTGACTGCCCTAGTATTCATTACAGAGGTGAGCCCATTGAAGTGTTCGATGCGGTAATCCCACGCATTGGAGCAAAATATACTTTTCACGGCTGCGCGGTTGTGCGTCAACTCGAAACGATGGGGACTTTTAGTATTAATACCTCACTGAGTATCACGCGTTCGCGCGATAAATTGCGCTCATTGCAATTATTGTCGCGTAAAGGAATCGGTATGCCAATTACGGGTGTAGCGCATTCAACGAGTGAAATAAATGATTTAATTAAAATGGTCGGAGGCATTCCGCTTGTTATCAAACTAATTGAAGGCACGCAAGGTGTTGGTGTGGTGTTAGCAGAATCACAAAAATCTGCAGAAAATGTCATTCAAGCTTTTTTCGGTGTGAAAGCAAATATTATCGTACAAGAATATATAAAAGAAGCGGAAGGTGCTGATATACGTTGCTTAGTTGTCGGCAATAAAGTAGTGGCAGCGATGAAGCGACAAGCGGTATCCGGCGAATTTCGATCGAACATTCATCGTGGTGGTCAGGCTAAAATGGTGAAAATTACTAAAGCCGAACGTGAAACCGCACTTAAGGCAACAAAAGTGTTAGGCTTAAATTTCGCAGGCGTAGATTTATTGCGTTCTAAACGCGGTCCTTTAGTGATGGAAGTGAATTCTTCTCCAGGATTACGCGGAATCGAACAAGCGACACATGTCGATGTGGCGACAAAAGTGATCGAATATTTAGAAAAATTCGCTAAACCGATTACATCGAGGTCGCATTACCAAGGGTAGATGCCAATGACAAAAAATCAGGTGATACAAATTGGAAATGAAACGGTAAATCCCGGTGAGTGGCGAGTGGTGATGTTACCGATGCCACAATTATATGATTGTTCTCCGATGTATATGCCGATTAATGTCATTTGTGGTCGACAAACAGGACCCGTTTTATTAGTTACTGCCGCTGTGCATGGTGATGAAATTAATGGTGTGGAAATTGTGCGTCTGTTATTAAAACGCAAAATGCTGAAATATTTGCGTGGCACATTAATTGCAATACCTATCGTAAATGTTTATGGATTTCTTTATCAATCACGGTATTTAATGGATCGTCGCGATTTAAACCGTTCTTTTCCAGGTTCAGAAACCGGGTCGTTAGCTGCACGTTTAGCAAACCTGTTATTGCAAGAAGTTATCGTTAAAGCCACACATATGATTGATTTACATACTGGATCTTTACATCGCACTAATGTTCCACAAATTCGCGCGAGTTTGGATAATGACGAAAATAAAAAATTAGCCGAAGTTTTTGGTGCTCCCGTCATTTTAAATTCATCAGAACGTGATGGTTCATTGCGACAAGCTTCCAGTGATATTGATTTACCGTTTATTTTATATGAGGCAGGAGAAGCCTTGCGTTTTAGTGAAGTTTCCATTCGCACAGGATTGCGTGGTGTGACGAATGTATTGCGACATTTAAAAATGATTCCTGCTGCGCATTACGCCAAGCATCATCCCATTTCTTCGACGTTTGCTTATTCCAGTCATTGGGTAAGATCAACGGCCAGTGGTATTTTAATTCCCCGCAAACGTTTAGGTGACCATGTAGAAGAAAATGAAAAATTGGGCATGATCGCCAATCCATTTATTAAAGACGAGGTAGAAATTTTGTCGCCGCACAGCGGGATTATTATTGGTAAAACGAATTTACCTCTCGTGCATGAGGGTGAAGCTTTATTTCATATTGCTATTGTCGAGGCACCTCAAGAAACGTCTGAACAAATTTCTAAATTGCAAAATTTAAGTCCGTAACGCTTAAAGCTCACATTGGTGCTCTGCTGCAATTACTGATAAAATCAACCGAAATTGACAATGGGGATCATCAGGATGAAAGTGAGTGCATTTACTTTTTTGCGGAATGTGCAGCAATTAGGTTTTCCTTTCATAGAGTCCATTCAATCGGCATTACCGATTGTTGATGAATTTATTGTGAATGTTGGTACTTCGCAAGACGATACTTTACAAATGATACAAGCTTTGAAAGATCCAAAAATCAAAATTATTCAAAGCAAATGGAACGATAATATACGACAAAAAGGCTTTGTCTACGCACAACAAAAAATGATTGCACAATATAGCTGTACGGGTGATTGGGCTTTATATTTAGAAGCCGATGAAATCTTGCATGAAAGAGATTATGCGAATATCCGCAACGCAATGCAACAGCATTTAAACGATGATCGTGTGGAAGCTTTGGTTTTCGATTATATTCATTTTTATGGTAATACTAATACTTATGTGTGGTCACCGGCGTGGTATCGACGGGCGGCACGTATTATTAAAACTTCAATCCGTAATTTTGCTCCCGATGGATTATTTTGGGTGGTGTTAGATAAAAAAAATAAAAAGGGGCGCTATCCTAAAGCGGCACTCACCCATGCCACTATTTATCATTACGGATGGGTTCGTTCGGAAGCACAAATGCAAGAAAAAATGGGCCAGGTACAATTATATTGGTCACAACAACAACCGGCGATTCCCAAAATTAATTATAGTGCGATTGACGCAACGACTTTACATGTTTTTCAAGGTAAGCATCCGCAAATTTTAGGGAATTTCTTTCCAGAAGAAGAAGGACCCTTTCACGCCGACGAACGTCATCAGCTCACGAAACGCGAACGCAAAAATCGATTGGGCTTACGTCTTGAAAAATGGTTAGGCTGTGAACTCAGTAAAAAACATTTTTCCCTCATATAGTTGCAAAGACATGGCCACCTAGCTATCTTTACAGCATGATCATCAAGCAAAAACGTTGGGCTCAAGCACCGATCCTTATTGGATGGCGCGAATGGTGCGCTTTACCTAATTTGGGCATCCCTGCCATAAAAGCCAAAATTGATACTGGTGCCCGTACCTCTGCAATTCACGCTTTTGATATTGTTCGCACCAAACGCCATGGCAAAGACTGTGTGAAATTTGGTTTGCATCCCTTACAAGCCAACGATAAAGTTTCCATTGAATGCTCCGCCATTCTGTTGGATATGCGCGATGTGATGAGCAGCAATGGTCATATCGAACATCGGTATGTCATCAATACACTTTTACAAATTGGCCCTTACGAATGGGATATCGAATTGACGTTATCTAATCGAGACCCTTTGCGTTATCGTCTGCTATTAGGACGCGAAGCCTTAAAGGGGCGCGTGTTGATCGATCCTGCTCACTCATTGCGAACACGTAAAATATCTAGAACTGAACAGCAGCGTCTCTATTAAAATTCTTGTTTTAGCAATTTCATATTTACCAAAAATCAAATAGCTGGATTAAAGAAAAAATCTGGAATTAGTGCAGATTTTTATCTAAAAAAACCGACGCATTAAGTATTGTGTATTTTAGGATAAGACCACTGTCCTTTCACCACCGACCAAAAAAGAATAAATATAAATACAAGTTCTAGGATGTGATAAACGTCGTTCGCATAATCATTTTGTGGCACTAATCGATGGCCCAAAAAAAGCGGTACACTCACCTGAATTAGAATCCATAAAATATTAGTAAAAACGAGACCAAAAAAACCCACTCGGGTTAAACCGCGAGAATAAATTCCGGCAATTAGGGTAGTAAGTAGTAATGACAAAGCTGTAAATTCATATAAGTTAAACATAAACTGAAACCAAACTAACATTAATGAAATTGTAACTATGCCATGGCGAAAGAAATTAGGCATTTCAACGAGGTAAACTGCACAGTAGTTAATAAAAACCACACCGAGTGCGATACATAACCATACACGCATAAAGCAGCGATAATGAATATTCCAACAACTGTAATGCGCCCAAACACTAACTAATATAAAAAGGAAAATAGATAGAAAAAATATTACAAATAAACCATTAAAACGGGGATCTTCCTTTAGCCAAGCAATAAGAGCATAAATAAAATAACAAAACACAGAAATGGTTAAGAGAATAGCAGTTATAGTGTTAGTGATAATGGCATTCATTAAATTCGTCCTCCATCCACTACAAAAATTTGTTTAGTAATCATTTTACTATCGTCGGCCGCTAAAAATAAGGCGAGCCGAGAAACATCTTCGGGATAAAGACGGTGTTTTAAACTTTGCTCGCGAATAGCTTGTGCTTCTCCTTCTGGAGTCACCCATTTCTCGATTTGTTTGGCGGTGAAAATCCAACCCGGCTCAATACAATTAACGCGAATATTGTAGACGCCAAATTCACGTGCTAAAGAGCGAGTTAAACCGATGATCGCAGCTTTTGCTGTGGTGTATAGCGGATAAGAGGGAAGCTCTGCAAGCCAAACCGAATTTGAACTCATATTAATAATAGAGCCACTTTTATTTTTCATCATAAAAGGCAGCACGGCCTGTGCAGTGAAAAATTGATGCTTTAAATTAATCGCCATTAAATCATTCCACATTTCTTCAGTGACCTCTAATGCATGATGACGGACATCATTAGCGGCATTATTAATCAAGACGTCAATACGTTTAAAATGATTAACTGTGGTATATATGGCTTGATGAATATCATCTAATTTGGATAAGTCACCTTGAATATACAGTGGACGTTGGTCAGTAATTTCTTCTACACGCTCACATAATTCTTCACCGTGCATTTGGTTACGTCCAATAAAAGCAACTTTTGCGCCTTGTTTTGCAAACTCCAACACAAAATCCGCACCAATGCCGCTCGTTCCCCCGGTGATAAAAACCACTTTATTTTCAAGCGAAGGATATATAGCAAACATACTCAACCTCATTTTATTTTTTTAATCGCTTCAACGAAGCGTAGGGCGCGAAATTTAATTTCTAAATTATTATATTCAGGACGATATAATTCGCTGCCGATAGCAAACGCGCGCGCCCCGACTTGACTGAATTCAACGATATTTTCGGGAGTGATACCACCCGTAGGAATAATAAAAATATCTTTAGGTAAAATGGTCTTAATCGCTTTTAAAGTACCACTCGATAAATTAGCTGCAGGAAAAAATTTCAAAGCATCAGCCTGATATTTAATGGCCTGCCATGCTTCAGTGGGTGTGCTAAATCCTGGAATACAATGCATATTAAGCGATTTTGCTTTATGAATAATTTCACTATCGGTGTGCGGCATAATGATAAAATGTCCGCCGTGCTGATGTACAGCGCTGACATCCTCAATGTTCGTTACTGTGCCAGCACCGATAATGGCTTCGGGACCTAAATTTTTAATTAAAATTTCTATGCTTTTTAGAGGTTCCGGCGAGTTCATCGGAATTTCCAAACAACGAAAGCCAGTTTCATATAATAATTGTCCGACCACTAAAGCACGTTCGGGAGTAATCCCACGTAAAATCCCGATCAGCGGAAATTTATCTAATACTTCGAATAATTCAGGCATATATTTCCTTATTTAACTAGTCCCGCTTGTTGCGCAATTTTCCATAATCCTTTGGTTACCGCATCTTCAGATGAAATAACTTGAATGTGTAATTGATTTTGCTGCATGGCGAGTTGATAACATTGAGCGAGGTGACTATCGGCAATGAGAGTTACCGTTTCAATTTGTTCCCAATAAAAACGCGCTGCTTTTAATTCATAACCAATGATCATTCCTGATAAATAATCTGCAATATCCGTTTCTTTTAAACGTTGATGTAAAACCTGGGCGCGAATATTAAAAAAATTCGCTAGAAATCCTGCATGATTATTTACGTGTTGCAGACCCGCGATAAAAGCTTCATCCGAACGTGCAGTAGTTTGAATTTGCTTGCTTAAGATGCTGTGATTTTTAAGTAAATGATACATTTCACCCGTCATATAAGTGGTAAAATGTGTAATGGAATTATTTTTAATCTCCACCCATTTGCTGTGGGTTCCGGGCACGCAAAATAAAGTTTTATTTTCCTCATAAGCTCCATAAATTTCGGTTTCTTCTCCTCGCATCACATCACACCAGCCATCGCCATAATTTAAACTTAAACCGGGAACGATATATATTTGCCGAGACAAAGCAAACAGATGTTTTGCGAGTTCAGTAAAAGTTGTGGGACAACTTAAATAATTAACTTCGTGCCATCCATTTACGGAACCCACCATGCCAGACATTAATACAGGAATTTTCGGATATTTTTGCAACCACGGATCGAGCAGGCGTGAAAAAACTTTAGGAAAATCGGCGCGAATTAATTGAGCGATGCCATCTCCGGAATGCAAGCGATCCATTATTTCCGCTGAATTTGCCAAGAGATAAGCACGTAGATTTGTGGTTCCCCAATCAAGAGCGATTAATTGCGCAGACATTGTTCCATCAAATTTTAATATTGAATTTCCATCGTACTGAGGACACTCATGCTTTGCAAGATGGTTTTTGATAAGATGGATTTTTAGAGAAACTATTTGAGAGCGTCCCAATGACCCAAAAAAATAAACTGCGTAGTCAAGATTGGTTTGGTAGAAAAGGTCGTGCGGGATATCATCATCGTGCTTGGGTTAAAACCGAAGGTTTTCCGCAAGAATGTTTTGCAGGACGACCCGTTATTGGAATTTGCAATAGCGCATCTGAATTAACCCCCTGCAATACCCATTTAAAATTTGTGGCGCAAGCAGTAAAGCGTGGGGTTTGGCAAGCGGGTGGTTTTCCTCTGGAATTTCCGACTATTTCGCTAGGTGAAACGTTATTACGACCTTCCTCAATGTTATTTCGTAATTTAATGAGTATGGATGTGGAGGAAATGATTCGCGCTAACCCATTGGATGGTGTCGTGCTTTTATGTGGCTGTGATAAAACGACACCCGCGCAAATTATGGGAGCTGCTAGTGTAGATTTACCGACTTTAATGATAAGTGGTGGTCCGATGTTAGATGGACATTATCAGGGTCGGATAGTGGGTTCAGGTACAGATGAGCGTAGACTCGATGCCGAAGTTCGCGCTGGTCGCTTAAGCCCAGAAGCCTTTATTGAGTCGGAAGCCGAAGCCATGCGTAGCCACGGGCATTGCAATACGATGGGCACCGCTTCTACCATGACAAATTTAGCAGAGACTTTGGGTTTGCAAATGCCAGGTTCTGCTGCAATTCCGGCAGTCGATTCCCGCCGTTACGCATTAGCGCAATTAGCAGGAAAACGTATAGTAGAAATGGTGTGGGAAGATTTACGTATTTCTAAAATATTGACACGCAAAGCATTTGAAAATGCGATTCGCGTTAATGCTGCGATTGGTGGATCGACGAATGCTGTTGTGCATTTACTTGCGATGGCAGGGCGTGCGAATGTTTCTTTATCCTTAGACGATTTTGATAGTTTAACTCGAGGAATTCCGTTACTAGTGAATTTAATGCCTGCCGGTGAATATTTAATGGAAGAATTTTTTTATGCAGGGGGATTACCTGTTGTCATTAAAGAATTAGGCAAAATTATTCATGGTGATTGTTTGACGGTTACCGGAAAAACAATCGCAGAAAATGTGGCAAATGCAAAAAATTATGATGAGCGCGTTATTAAACGCTACGATCAACCTGTTAAAAAAGATGTTCCCATTGCTGTATTATACGGAAATTTATGTCCGGATGGTGCCATCATAAAAGAAGCGGCTGCTTCAATGGAATTAATGCAGCATAAAGGTAAAGCGGTGGTGTTCGAAAATATCGAAGATTTACACGCCAGGATTGATAGCGATGATTTGGCAGTGGATGAAAATTCAATATTAGTTTTAAAAAATTGTGGTCCGCGAGGATATCCTGGTATGCCCGAAGTGGGGGATATGCCCATTCCAAAAAAATTATTACAAAAAGGCGTGCGTGATATGGTGCGAATTAGTGATGCACGTATGAGCGGAACGGCCTATGGCACGGTCATTTTGCACGTGGCGCCTGAAGCCGCTATCGGTGGGCCGCTTGCATTCGTTGAAAATGGCGACGAGATTGTGGTAGATGTGCCACAACGTCAATTAACCCTACTAGTCAGTGATTCCGAATTAGAAAAACGTCGTGCTAACTGGCAGCCACCGGAATTGGGTATTCAGCGGGGTTATCAATCGCTTTATATCAAACATGTTTTACAAGCCAATAAGGGTGCTGATTTTGATTTCCTGGTCGGCAGTAGCGGATCAAGCGTCACGCGTGAATCGCATTGAGCTGGTCTGGATCGCGACCCCAAGCTATATGTAGCCCGGATCGCAGATCCGGGATCCTCTCTACGTTAACCATCACTATATTAGTAGAGTAGCCTGGATCGTAGATCCAGGATATGCTTTACCATCAGTATATTAGAAATAGTAAAATCTCTATTTACATAGTACTATATTAGTATCACTATATTGAAAAGAGTAATAACCCCATGCGACGCATTTTCACCCGAGGTCTCGCCTTTGGAGATGGTTTTTGTAATCGAATTCGAGAAATTCAAGATTTATCGAACAATATCCGCAATGGTACCCATACGTTGTTATCTTCGCCACGTCGTTATGGAAAAACCAGTTTGGCTTTATATGCCATTGAAAAGGAGAAGATTCCTTATGCGCATTTAGATTTATTCATGAAATATGGTAATCAAGAAATATTAAATGAATTTTATGCCGGGATCGGACGTTTGTGGTCGCAGTTAGTAAAACCCAGCGAAAAAATGCTAAAAAAGATTGAATCATTTTTACAAAATATAAAAATTTCTTTGCAATTGGGTCGTGCAGGACTAGAGTTTACCTTGACGCCGCGACATGACGATCAAAAGTCCTTGCGATTTTTACTTGAAGGTCTGGACGCGTACTTGGTAAAAAATCGCAAGCAAGTTGTCATTTTTGTAGATGAAATGCAAGGAATTGCAGAAAGTAAGATGTGCGATGAAGTGGAATCCAGCTTACGCTTTATCGCGCAGAAAACCAAAAATATTATTTTTATTTTTTCTGGTAGCAATCGACATTTGCTGAGCTTATTATTCGAAGATAAGAGCCGCCCTTTTTATAAATTGTGTCATCCCATGCATATTCAAAAAATTGCGCCCGAACATTATTTTAAACATCTAAATAAATTCGCGCAAAAAAAATGGCAGCAAAAATTACCGGAAGAAGTTCTGACTGAAATTACTCGCTGCACGGATTGTCATCCATATTATATGAATGTATTGTGTGAAAAAATATTCGCAGATCAGTTTCCCACGGTTTCGCTGGTGCAGCAATATTGGCAGCAGGTTTGTTATGAAGAACAGGGAGCAGTGGGTCGTGATTTAGAATTTTTAACGGGTAAGCAAAAGCAATTATTAGCAGAAATCGCGCGACATCCTGGTTTGAAAGAGCCGAGTGCTAAAGAATTTGTGAATAAAGTAAATTTAACACCCAAAGGCGTTTTGGATGCCTTAAAAATATTAATTCGATATGATTTGGTTGAGAGAAATAGCGAGGGTATGATTAGCGTTATTGATCCCGTTATCGGTTTTTGGGCACGTAATTAAGCTAATTTTTTTTGGAAATCAGCAAAAACACCAGTCCTGCTAAAAATAATACGATACCCCACCAAATTGAGGGATGAAAATGATTCGCCGGATCGGTGGAATGGATTACAAGATAATAAATTCCAGCAGCAAAGATAATAATCCCGTATAAAATAAATAGCCCCGATACAAATAACCAGAAATTAATTTTCATAACGTTGCACCTACCAGAAAATAATATTAAGAATAATTAATATGATTAAAGAAATCACCGCCCAAATCGTGGGTCGCCGATACCAAGCAACAGTTTCTGCAGAGCCAAAATGGGTCCCTTTGGTATAAACAAAGCCTTTTATCCGCTCTAAGTCCGGTTTTGCACTAACGAAACTCACAACCACGGTAATGATGATCGTCGCTAGAAATGCCCAAATAGCTCGCCAAAAATTAATTGCCATGGGGCTAGAATCGCTGGTAAAAGTGACATGTTCTGGTGCCAAATAATTAAATTGTACTAAAATAAATAAAATTGCGGAAAACACCATTCCAATTAATAAACCCCAAAATGCGCCTTGACCGTTTATTCGTTTCCAAAACATGCCAAATAAAATAATGCCAAATAGAGGTGCATTCACAATTGAAAAAATAGCCTGCATGTAATCCATAATGGTTGGCATGGACATTGCCCAGTAGGCAGTTAAAATACTCAATAAAATTCCGCCAATCGTGGCAATACGACCGACAATCAAATAATGCTGATCAGATGCATTTTTAACGATATGCGCTTTATAAATATCATAAGTAAAAATCGTATTAAATGCGCTGACATTGCCGGCTTGTCCGGCCATAAATCCTGCTAATAAGGCAGTCACACCCAAACCTAATAAACCATGAGGATACACATAATTTACCAAATATAATAAAGCATCGTCCGGGCGTTGTAATTTTGGAATTTTCGCCATCTTTACTAATACAAACACAATTAACCCAGCACCGACTACGATCATTGGCAATGCCATTTTGAAAAAAGAAGCGAGAACAGGAGCCATACGCGCACTGCGTAAATCTTTGGCAGAAAAAGCGCGTTGAATCACTAAAAAATCTGCCGTCCAATAACCAAAGGCGAGGACAAATCCTAATCCAAAAACGATGCTAAACCATTCTACATGCATGGGATTATTTTGCGTGGAACCAGTGGTCGCCCATAAATGTTTAAAACCTTCAGGTAAATTATTTAAAATCTCTTGTGCGCTACCGATATGTAAATATCCTAAAATAATTGCCAAAAATAACCCGAGCCAGATAATAAAAAATTGCATCACTTCTGAAAAAATAGCGGAAGCTAATCCTCCCAGCGCAATGTAACAAGCTACCGTCGCGGATGAAACCCAAACGCTTGTATGGAAATTCCACCCGACAAATACATTCAATACCAAGGCCATAGCATACATATTTATGCCGGACATTAAGAGGGTCATAATGGCGAAGGCGTACGCATTTAACGTGCGAGTGGCACCATTAAAACGCAAATGCAAATATTCGGGAATGGAGTGGACACGTGTGGAGTAATAGAATGGCATCATAAAAATTGCGAGAAATAACATCGCAGGAATCGCACCGATTAAATAAAAGTGTGCGGTGAGAACGCCGTATTGATACGAAAGTCCGGACATACCCAAAAGCTCAAGGGCTCCCATGTTGGCGCTTAAAAAAGCGAGACCGGCTACCCAGGAACGGTTGCGACGACCCGCGAGAAAAAAATCGGCGGAATTGAGGGTTTTAGTTTTAACATATGCACCCATGCCGAGTACAAAAATAAAATAGAGAGCAATAATGATGAGGTCTAAAAAATTGAGATGGGTTAATATATTCATAGATATAAAATACCTTAAAAAGATATTAAATTAGTGTAATGTTTCACGTTGCGGTTGTCGAGAAAATGATTTTTTTTAAAAAAATCGTCTGTGTTCTGTGGGGACTGTTTTTTTGTGCGCAAAGTTTTGCGGTCTTAGTTTATGCGCATCGCGGTGGACGTGGCTTAATGCCGGAAAATACGCTATACGCTTTTCAATATGCTTTGAAAATGGGTGTGGATTTTATCGATCTAGATATCGGTATGACTCGTGATGGGGTGTTAGTGGTGACACATGATGCTGTGTTAAATCCCGACATCACTCGCGATAAAAACGAAAATTGGATTCAGCAAAAAATCAGCGTCAAGCAATTAACTTTGCACGAGCTACAAACCTATAATGTTTGTGGGATCAAGCCAGAAACTGAGTATGCACAAGTATTTCGTGAGCAAGTCAAAAATTTAAATTGCTCAATTCCTTCATTAGCAGAGGTGATTGATTTAGTTAAATCACAAGATAAAAATTTCACGGGAATTCAGATTGAAATAAAAACCGATCCTACGCAGCCTGATTTAACCTATTCCCCCCAAAAATTAGCAGAAGCGTTGGTAAAGTTAATTCATCAAAAAAATATCGCTCAGCGCATAGAGGTTCAATCTTTTGACTTTCGCTGTTTGCAAGCCATTCAACGCTTAGACGCCGAAATTAAAACTGCCTATTTAACTGAACAGAGTCGCAATCAACAGATGCAAAATTCCGATGTCACCATAGCGACGATGTGGACCGCTGGTGCGCGTTTAAAAAATTATGCTTCAATCCCGCATATGATTGCTGCATTGGGAGGAAAGATTTGGGGTCCACAAGATTCGACAGTAACACCCCAAGAAATTGCGATCGCACATCGTTTGGGTTTAAAAGTTGTGGTATGGAATTCATTAAAATATTCGCATAATGAATTCGATGCTAATTTAATGCGAAAAATGTTGGAATGGCAGGTGGATGGAATTATCACGGATCGCCCGGATAAGTTGCGAATGTTGATTGGAAGGTGACGGAAATCTTCTTAGCGATCTTCACCCCACTCAATACTGATCCCGCAAAATCTCAATATTCACTTGCTTTTTAGCATTCGCAAACGTCAACACATACACCGTATTAAAATCATCTCCCTTCCATTTATTTGGCAAGGTTAAGTTGGATTGATATTCCCGTGTGAGTGTTTGTAAGAATTCGGGAATATGTTTATGACCCAAGCAAATTAATAAAAATGTATTATTTAAATAATTTGCATTGAGTAGGTGAATGAGTGCAGGAAATTGTTTGTTGGGATAGGGCGCTAATAATAAATCTTTTTTAGTTTGCGGATCACGACGATAAATTTCAGTAATTAAGGGAGCTACGGTTTGTAAAGGACGGATGGTACCAACTGCACAAATCGGTTTTGTACAATTTGGATTGTTGGGATTAGTCGCAATAATATAATCCGGAATTTTTTCAAATTTAGTTAAATAATATTGCGCAAAATGATTTGCACGCTGAATTCCTTCCGGTGAAAGCGCAGGCCCCGTGTTCATTTGTTCTAATTTATCTGCGTGTCGAATTAAAATAATTTTTGCAGGCATGGCCCAAAGAGAGCTAGAAAATAAGAGTAAAATCCAAAAAATGCCTCGTTGCATTTTGATCTTTCCTAAACTTTAGAATAACAACGCAATCAATAGCATAACATCATCAACTATAATATTACTATTAGAATGAAGTGGAGACCGCCATGCCTTTAAACGTCGCCCAAAAAATTATTCAAGCGCATTTACTGGAAGGAGAAATGGTTTCTGGCACAGAAATCGCTTTACGTATCGATCAAACCCTCTGTCAGGATGCTACAGGTACTTTAGTCATGTTGGAATTAGAAGCGATGGAATTAGTACGCACCAAGGCTGAAGTTTCCGTGCAGTACGTGGATCACAACCTAATTCAGGAAGATTTTAAAAATCCTGACGATCATTTATTTTTAGAAAGTGCCGCAAAACGGTTTGGAATTTATTTTAGTCGACCGGGCAATGGAGTGAGTCATCCGGTACATATGCAAAATTTTGGTAAGCCTGGAAAAACCATGACGGGATCAGACAGTCATACTTGTGCGGCGGGTTCATTGGGTATGATTGCGATTGGTTCTGGCGGATTAGAAGTGGCAATGACGATTGCTGGCTATCCACTTTATATTAAAATGCCGAAAATATTTGGCGTGAAATTAAAGGGTAAATTACCGGATTGGGTGAGTGCGAAAGACGTTATTTTAGAAATGCTGCGTCGACATGGAGTGAAAGGGGGAGTTGGATATATTATCGAATATTATGGTCCGGGATTAAAAGATCTGGATGCGATGGACCGCCATGTGATTGCTAATATGGGGGCAGAATTAGGTGCGACCACTACCGTATTTCCATCTGATGAAGTTACCTATGATTTTTTAAATGGTGAAGATCGTGCGAATGATTGGATGGAAATCGTGGCAGATGAAGGTGCGACGTATGATAGACATGACGAAATTAATTTAGATACTTTAGTTCCCTTAATTGCAAAACCGTCGAGTCCAGGAAACGTAGTTCCAGTTTCGGAAATTGCAGGCGAATCGATTTATCAAGCATATATTGGTTCATCGGCAAATCCAGGTTATCGTGATTATGCGATGGCTGCGGAAATGGTAAATGGTAAAGTTGTAAAAAATGGCGTTTCTTTTGATATTAATCCGAGTTCGCGGACCATATTAGAAGAATTAGCACGTGATGGACATATCTTACATTTACTCCATGCGGGTGCGCGATTACATCAAGCGGGATGTAATGGTTGCATTGGTATGGGACAAGCGCCAGCAACCGGTCGCAATAGCTTACGCACGGTTCCTAGAAATTTCCCGGGTCGTTCGGGCACGCCGGAAGATAGCGTTTTTCTATGTAGTCCGGAAACAGCTACTGCTTCTGCATTAAATGGCAAGATTACCGATCCGCGTACTTTAGATATGCACTATCCCAGAATTAAAATTCCTAAAAAAAGGATATTAAATCGCGATGTTATTGAGAAGCCACTTCCTTTAGAACAAGCGAAAAAAGTACCTTTAATTAAAGGCCCAAATATCATTTCATTACCTGATCTTGCGCCATTACCGGAAAAGTTTGAAATTCCGGTATTATTAAAAGTGGGGGATAATATTTCCACCGACGAAATTTCGCCGGCTGGAAATAAAGTATTACCGTATCGCAGCAATATTCCCAAAATCAGCCGCTTTAGCTTCAGAATTGTCGATCGTACTTATGCAAGACGCGCGCAAGAACAACGAGATAAAGGAGGTCACATTATCATAGGGGGTGAAAATTACGGCCAAGGCTCTAGTCGCGAACATGCTGCATTAGCACCGAGATTTTTAGGCTTACATGCAGTTATCGCAAAAAGCTTTGCACGGATCCATTGGCAGAATTTAGTGAATTTCGGTGTGATTCCTTTAACTTTTGTCGATCCAAGCGATTATGATCAAATCGAAGAGGGCGACGTTATAGAACTTAAAGACCTTCATCACATTTTTGAAAAAAATGAATTTAATATTTTCCTAGTTAGCAAAAATAAAATAATTGCTGTACATCATGAACTTTCGCCCCGACAAATCGAGATATTAAAGTTAGGTGGTTTGATCAACTGGGTGAAACGTCATCCTGCTGAATGACCTAGCAGCGACTTACACCGTTGCCCAATCTTTTTTGCAAAATAGTATTATTTTTTCCTTGGTAAATTTAAAGTTCTGGTGTATATATGCTGAGGAAGTGACCTATCGTTATGGTGAGAAACAGATGGCAAAAGAAGATATTGAAACTATTGAAGTTTCCGATGAAGAGGAAGAAGAAGCGTCTGAACATTTTTCAGATGACATTCGACCGGAACCTATCTCAGATAAGCGTAGTGGTACAACCCGTCGCAGCCTAGAAGATTTATTAGAACGTAAGCGTCTGATGCGGGAATTAGAAGACCCGGTTGGAGGCGAAGGTTATGATGAAGAACTGCTGGACTGGCGTTAAATCTATTCTGAATATAGGGTAGCCCGGATCATAGATCCGGGAAATTCAAAGAAGATATTTATCCGTTTCTTTTAAATGTTTCCCTAAATACTGAATAAAAGGTGTTCCTCCGGTACCCACCATTGTTGGATTGCCTATGGAAGTTTGGTGCTGATTTTGAATATATTGCGTCGCGTAATTCAAATGGATGCGACGAAATTCAAAAATTAATTTTACACATTCATTGTAAAGCGTTTTTAATTGCGGATTTTGTGCTGAAGATTTCTTAACGTATTCACGTGTTCGCATTTTCTCGGCTATATTCGCTAGAAATGTGCGATGATCCGGCGGCATGTAAATTTTCATTTCCTCTAAGTGCGCTTTTAAGGGGTTATCTGCATGGTCGATTCCAAAAGTACTATCAAAAACAGGGATAATAGTGCTCTGGGCACCGGTCTCACCTTTAAAAAATTGTGGTTGGTTGTCAAAGACATCCTCATAAATTAATCCATTCGGTAAAGCGGGATTATCTTTCCAACCGTGAATATAAGGACGCACGCGATTGTAATAAATGTAAGGATCACAATTTTCCGGCATGCGCCGAAGTGTATGACACATCGCTTGCAACGTTTGAAAAATAGTTTCTAGATGCTGAGTGACTGCTTCGAGTTGCTGATGTTTAATTGCTTGTTGCAGTGGAATAATCGCATTTAAACCGGGAATCGCTTTCGCTTCAATATCCACATGCACGAGGATAAACCATTCTTCATCTAAACCGCCGAGAAAATTTTGCAATAAAGCAATGTTACCTAATTCAATCGGTTTGTTTTTTTCGATGCGTCGCCAATTGTATAACGCATAAGAAGCATACGATAAAATTGGCGGTCTTCCGACTTGAGAAGCGACTGCGTACCAAGGTTTCGCTAATACGGCTGGAATTTGCTGAACCGTTGGTTTGGATGACCATACATAAGCTTGTCCCAAATAAGAAAGTAGCATCATGGCACGTTCAAATTCAGATGGTGTTTTTAATTGATGAATGGGAAAATTGGGGAGGGTTTGCAGGCTTTCTTGCAGCAATGGAGTCGTAAGGATTTTAGGTAATTGTTCAGCGAGCCTTTCCCATTCTGCAAAGGCTGGGGGGAGATGCATGAGTGGATCTTGCTCTGGTAAAAAGCCATGTGTGAGATTGAATTCCCGAGTTGAACTCCGGATTGAAAATGGTGCACTGCCCTGATTCATAAAAAGCTCCCTCCATGTCTGCTTTTTAATTACAGTATGAGCGAAAACATGCTTCGGTACAAACAAGATGTTTTATACAAAACATTTTTTTAATTAACATATTTAATTTTTTTCAGAAATTCTAATAAATATTACTACTTAATATTTTCTAATCACGAAATAATAAGTTGTTAAGCGTGTATGGCTTTCTATTGCTAAAAATTAACTCTTAGGATATATTCGGTTGGGGATCGTGGATCTAGTTTTAATTAAGTGTGTGTGGCTACAAGTTCGCTGAGTAATGTAAGATTTTAAATTGTGTTGGTGTCTAGGCAAAACGAATTAGACTTCACATCATCCCTATTCATTTTTGAAATTAATCTTTTTTCGGAGGTATTAAACCATGAAATTTACATGGAAGAAGGCTATGTTATTAGCCTGTTCAAGTCTTTTTGCTGCAACTGCTGCTTTTGCTGATGTAAGTGATGCTGTAGATGCTACTACTGATCCTACTGCGATTGAAAATGCAGCTCCTGTTGCTGATGCGCAACCACAAGAGGCTAGCACCACAACAACGAACACGACAAAAACAACGAAGCCGAAAAGTACGCGTAGTTGCCATAAGGTTCGTAAATGTGCTAGCACTAATGGTAAAAAAGTTTGCAAACACGTAAAAGCTTGTAAACATACTGTAGCTAAAGCAAAAGCAGCGGCTCCAGATACCACTAGTACTGATGCTACTGAACCAACCCCAGATACAACCAATTAATTTTTGTTGTGTCCAATTAATCCTCGTGTTTTGCACGAGGATTAATTTTGTAGCCGGAATCGAAGATCCGGGATCACTTAAGCAGGTTTATCTTGATGCAAACGTTCTAGTGCAGCATCGATAATCATAGCTAGCAAATCAGCATAATTTTTACCGGCGAAACTGGCCATTAAATTTAATTTACCATCCCAACACCAACCTGGATTTGGATTAACTTCTAATAACTTAATTTCGCCTTCTTTATTGGCGCGAAAATCAAAACGCGCGTAATCGCGACAACCCAAGCGCTCAAATAAGAGAGTGGAATAATCAATTAATTGACGTTCGATTTCCGGATCCAATTTTGCTTCTAAATATCGAATATTATTCCAATAAGGAGATTCCGGCATCCATTTAGATTCATAGCCTAGAATTGCGGGTAGGCTCGATGGTAATGAACTAAAGTCAACCGCTAAAATAGGCAATGCATGAAAACTTCCGTTATTTCCAACAATGCCTACGCTATATTCGTTTCCGGTTAAATATTCTTGAATCAAAATTGGTGTTTTGGGTAGCACCATTTTTAATTCATCTAAATACGAAACTAATTCTTCGCTATTATTCACCACGGATCGCTTTGTGATACCAATCGAGCTATCACCGAAATTGGGTTTGAGAATTGCGGGAAAAATAGAAGGTAACGTTGCGGCTTGATCTGCTGGATCGTAATAGGTTTCTAATGGTACGGGTATTTCTAATGCATGCGCTACTGCACGTACGATAGATTTATTGTAACAGACTGCAAGACAAGCAGGCGATGCGCCGGAATAAGGGATATTTAACATTTCTAAAACTGCGGGTACATGTAATTCATGCTCGGCTTTATTTAAATAACCCTCATCACAAAAATTAAGAACAAAAGTAGGCTTGTCTTGTTTTAGGTAATCAAAGAATTTTTGATGATGATCGACATACTGAAATTGAAATTGGGTTAATTTTTTTAAATTATCTTTTAAAATTTTAATGGTGTTGAGGTCTTCTTCATTGAATTTTCCGTCACGCTTAACGGGGTCAGATAATCGAGGATCACCCAATAAAACACAAACGGATTTTTTCACGCCAGTATGAACATGGGCTTTCTTTTCAGGAGCCAATGCACTAATAAACATTCGATTAGCCATCATTCCCAAATCTTGATCTCGCGTAGAGGAACCTGTTACATCGGCATGGTGGGTGACATTCGTGAAGTTTAAGCGTAATAAAATTTCTTTGATTTCTTCGAAGCTATATAATCTTTCTGCATAAAACTGATCGGCAATAACGCCCCGCTCGGCGTGCACGACGACCTCACGGGAAATAATTTTACTGCGATCTTGTGATAAAGAGCGTTCACGACAAACAAATTGATTTTCATCAATCCATTCCCATGAGCGTTTTTCAAAATGATTACGCGTCCATTCGCCATTCATAATATCCATGACTAATTTGCCTTGGCTCTTTAAGGCCTTAATAATCGAGTTGAGGACGGCAACATCATCTTCTTGACGTTCAAAATATCCAAATGAATTGCCGAACATCACCACACAATCCAAACTAGATTCATTCAGGCGGACTTTGCGTGCATCGCCCTCAGAAAATCGAATGGTATAACCGAGTTGTTGTGCGCGCTTCTTCGCGACGCGAATTAAGTAGCGTGAGCGATCAATTCCGGTGATGTGCTCATACCCGCGACGATACAGTTCTAAAACATGGCGACCTTGCCCACAACAGAGATCTAAAATACGGTGAGAGGGATCTAAATTAGTCGCTTGCAAGAGCATATCGACTTCTTGTTGTGTGTTGTGATTATTTTCAATCACATCGCCGTCGGTTTTTAAGTATATGGAATTAAACAGAGTGCGCCACCAGTCAGAGGGAAGGTGTTTTTCTAAATCAGCTACCGGTCCTAAGGTTCTCGACCGGGGAATATCTATGGTATTTGACATTTTGGATCTCACATGATTTTTACTCGGCGTGCAAACGAAATATTTCAGTTTGTAAGCCAACCGGATTACGATCAGAAAATCTGGAGATATTCTGATATGCAAATAGTATGACTATTTTTCTTGAGATGCCACTTTTTTTTGTAACCCTGAGTATACAAATAACGTACTGATAAATATAAATAAAGCACATGAAATTTAGTGTCAGGAGGGAAGCTGTGCATAGAGTGTCAGTAAAAAATGTCTCTTAATAATCATAAAAAATAGCCTTTTTCTTGCGAGGGGGGCAGCTTTACAATTTTTCAAAAAGGTTTATATTAAAAAGTCTGCATTTCCAGTGGTGTCAATGTTGGAAAACATTTGCATGATTCAATGGTTCAGAATTTTTTTGCTTGGGCGATCCTTTTTACTGCTCATACGCTCGCACTCTCTCCTACCGAAAATGAGATTCAACAATATATTTCCGCGGTCCAAACTAATCAATTAGATCTATTAGAAAAATTGGTAAATATTAATAGCGGGACCACAAATATTGCCGGCGTTCAAAAGGTGGGTGAAATATTACGGCGGCAATTTGCAGAGTTAGGATTCCAAACCCACTGGGTAGAAGAACCTCCTGCTTTTAAACGCGCGGGCACATTAGTTGCTGAAAAACAGGGGAAGGGTCCGAAGCTTTTATTAATAGGCCACCTAGATACCGTATTTCCACCCGAAAACCCATTTCGTCGTTTTGAGCGTCACGGAAATTTTGCGATAGGGCCGGGCGTGATTGATGATAAAGGTAGTCTGGTTGTTTTGCTGTATGCGCTAAAGGCGTTACAAAATACTCAGCATTTGGATGATATCAACATTACGGTAGTCCTCACCGGTGACGAAGAAAATTCAGGAAAACCAGCTAGTATTTCACGACGGCCGTTATTTGAAGCGGCAAAAAATGTTGACGTGGCACTGGATTTTGAGTGGGCTTTTGCGTTAGATACTGCGACCATCGCGAGACGAGGAATTACGACTTGGATATTACAAACAAGAGGTCAATCTGCGCATTCAGCAGATATTTTTCAAAAATCGGTAGGTGCGGGTGCTATTTTTGAATTAAATCGAATTTTAAATACGATGTATAATCAATTAAATCATGAAAAAAATCTCACATTCAGCCCCGGCATTCTTTTAGGTGGCAGTGAAATCAATTATGCAAAAAATAATTCACGGGGTATGGCATCGGGGAAAGATAATGTGGTAGCACAAATGGCTTTGGCGAATGGTGACCTGCGTTATTTAACGCTGCAACAAAAAAACCAGGCAGAAAATACAATTTTAAATATTATTAATCAACATTTACCGCAAACAACTGCTAACATCCAATTTGTGGATGGCATACCCAGTATGGCACCTACCGCTGCAAATGTAGATTTATTAAAAAAATATAGCGCGGTGAGCATGGCGTTGGGCTATGGTCCTGTGCATGCACTGGATCCTGGATTACGCGGTGCCGGGGATATTTCATATATTGCGGGAATGGTTAAAGCAAATTTAGCGGGTTTAGGCGCAGTGGGAACGAGTGCGCATACTGAAAAAGAAACATTAAATATTAATTCATTGCCGATTGAAACCGCGCGCGCAGCAGTTTTAATATATCATTTAACAAGTGTAGGTCAGATCGAAGATCCGGGAAAATAAATAAGATCCCGGATCTGCGATCCGGGTTATATCCAGCCGTACGCAAATTATTTTTCAATTTGAGTTAATATCGTTTTCCCAAAAAATCTTTTAGTGACGCTTTTGGGACTACCATAATACTTTATGCTATTTATCCCAATTCCAGAAACATCCAGCGATTTATCAGCGTGCACCAACATATTTCCCAATCCAGCAAGCTTTAACTGGACATGATTTGCCATTAAGTTTTGTGCGTTAACATCGGTGTTGCCGGCACTATATACTGAAAATAACTCGGTTTTTCCTTTTAATATTAATGAGCTATTTCCTCCTACATTTAGAGTAATTTGATGCGCGTGATTATTAGTTACTTTAAATTTCGCAGAACCCCCGTTGTTTATCTGTAAATTTTCGATTGCGCCGGATATTTCTGCGGTAGTGCTACCGCCAGCATTGATGGATAATTTAGTTAAATTAAAATTTAACGCGGTAATTTTATTCGCACCCCCTATATTTATTTCTGACAGGACTGGAGTATAAATTATAAGTTTGGGAGTTTTGGATGGAGAAATACTATAACCTTTTTTAAATTTAACTTCTAAATGGCCATTTGCTATATGGTGCTCAATATAGGGAAAAAGATTTTTATCGAGGGTGAGACTTAACGCGGATTTCCCTGCAACAATAGTAACGTCAAAGTTTCCGCCAATAGATATTGTATCAAAAATATTTAAATCTTTAGCTATCATTGTCATTTCAGAGCCGTTACCCTGTATTTTAGCTCCAGATTTAAAACTGTTCGCATCGCTAAACCAATTATGCTGATGCGGACGGTCATTGTTAATTCGTTCTGAAAATGCAAAGCTGATAACCACAGTGAATGCAGCCGCTATAGCGCCAATTAAAACTATATTACTTTTTTTCATGAGATTCTCGCAAATGATAAAGTTGATGTATTTCTTCAAATCGTATGCCTAGTAAATCCATCGCTTTAAAAAAATTAGGCAATTGAGTTGAAATAAATTCTTGTTTTTTTAGGTCGGTGACGATTTTCTTCGCATTTTTACAGACGAAATATCCGACGCCCCGATGCGTTTCAATGACTTTTTTCTCTTCTAAATACGTATAGGCGCGCATGATCGTATTGGGATTAACTGCTATCGAGGCTGCTAATTCGCGCACGGATGGTATTTTTTCTCCTTCTGGCCATTTATTCTGAATGACATTTTCACAGACATAGTCCGCAATTTGTAAATAAATAGCCTTGTTATCCTGAAAAATCATTTATATTTCACTCTCCGTAATTCGTAAATAGGTTAGGTACGAACAAACCGGGGCTAAAGCAATCCAGAACAAATAAAACGATTTGTCAAAAATTGAAATCAATGAAAATGTGTAATCACAAGTTTGGCAAATCACTAAAGAAAATATTACCGTAAACGCGATTAATATTCCGACAAAAAGTGAGAACATTAAAAGTGTTTTAGCTACGTTATAACGTTTAAAAAATATAGCGCCTAATAAAAATAAAGGTTGTAATATCATATACTGTTCGATGGTATACCAAATTTTTGGGTTGGATAAATTGAGTGGATGCACATTAAATCCAAGTAAGGTATTTTCCACCAGTGTAGCAAGCATTGTGCTAAGGAAATAAAATAATAGCGTTAGCAAAGAAAAAATAATTGAAGTGAGCAACCAACGAGACAAGAACCGTTCGAGGTTGGAACAAGGCAGCATAAGATAAGGTTGACTAGTATTGGCATTATGAATGTCGTGGAAAGCTTTTCCGGTGAAAATAATTCCCCCGATATATAAAATTAAATAAAATGCACCTATAGAGGTAATATTGTCGCGAATGGGAAATAGCAGAGACAGAATAATTAATATTACAAATCCGATTAATCCGGCGGTAATATATCGACTCATATCCATTTTTAGTACACCGATAAATCGTTTTAAAGAAAAATAATTATGGGCATTCATTTTAATTCTCCAAGAATATTTTTTGCATATTTAGCTTGCTAGACAACACGGCATTGAAAAAGAGTTCTAAATTAATAAAGGATGACTCATTATATTTATTCTCGCTGACCGTCGCGAAACCATTCAAAGTTTGTTCCGAGTAATAATACTCCTGAGAGTCTGACAGCTGGGTTTCGATGGAAAATTTTAGTTTTTCAGCGATACATTCGATGCTGGTATTGCAAATTATTTTACCTTCATCTAACAAAATTACTGAATCAATTAAATTTTCAACATCATATACTTGATGAGTAGAAACGATAATTAATTTATCTTCGGTCGCATTGGCTGCAAGTAGTTGACGAAATATGGCTTTACTTGGAATATCTAAGCCATTGGTGGGCTCATCTAAAATTAATAATTTAGTCTGAGTAGCTAGGGCAAAAGCGATAAAAAATTTTTTCTTTTGACCATAAGATAATTTTGCAATGACAGTTTTATCATTTATCTCAAAAGCTTTAAGATTATGATCGAAAAGCTCAGCATTAAATTGCGGATAAAACGCGGCGTAATCAGCCAAATATTTTTTAATAGTTACCGTGGGACTCGGTAATTCTTCTGCAAGAAAATACACTTGGGCTAAAAATTGTGGACATCGCTGTTTGGGAATATATCCGAGGACTAGATGTTCCCCCGCTTTTGGAAAGCTAAGTCCAGTTAAAATGTGTAATAAACTGGTTTTTCCAGCGCCATTTTTTCCCAGTAAACCATAAATATGACCCGGGGTTAATTCCAGATTTAAATTCTGAAATAGCAGCTGTGAAGCGTTGCGATATTTAAAATCTAGCTTTTTGATCTCAATCACAGAAGTCTCCAAATTGTGTACTACATGCATAGTACAGTAGTATACAGCTCGGCAGGCCTTTGTCAATGCGTTAGATGCAGATGTCGTCTCTTTCTTTATGAATTCTTTATACCTTGGGATAAATCTCCAGATTGTTGTTCATGGGGTCAAATCTTAAAATAGTCTTGTCTAAAAGTATGAGACGCGAGCTAAGAGAGAATATCATGTTGATTGACATTGCCTTTATATCTGCAATAGCGGTTTTCACCCTCGTTGAAATCGGCTACGTCACCTATCTCAAGAAACAAGTAGGACGCCTACGATGATCATCCTTTCCCTATTGACGGGCACAGTCCTGTTTGCTTATATGCTTTATGCATTGCTAAATCCTGAGAAATTTTAAGAGCTTAAACAACGTCTGGAGTTCAGTTGGCTATGTCCACCGTATTGCTATACGCCTTTTTTATTTTTTTATTGGTGCTGATTGCGAAACCGTTCGGCAGTTACATGACAGCTGTTTTTAACGGTGGACGCACTTTTATGGATCCGATTCTGCGTCCGCTGGAAAAAGGCATTTATAAAATTTGTGGAATAAAACCTGACGTCGAGCACAATTGGCAACAATATGCGATTAATATCATATTATTTAGTTTTGTAGGTTTGATTCTATTATATTTAATTTTGCGTTTGCAGGCACATTTACCTTTAAATCCACAGCATTTTTCCGCATTAACTCCAGATTTAGCTTTTAATACCGCATCCAGTTTTGTGGGTAATACCAATTGGCAGGCATATGGCGGTGAATCCACGTTGAGTTATTTTTCGCAAATGCTCGGTTTAGCTGTGCAAAACTTTTTGTCGGGTGCAGTCGGAATTTGTGTTGCAATTGCATTAATTCGTGCATTTGCGCGTAAATCCGAAACGACAATCGGAAATTTTTGGGTGGATTTAACGCGCAGTGTGTTATGGATTTTATTACCAATTTGTATCATTTTAGCTTTAATTTATGTTGCCTCCGGTGTGCCGCAAAACTTTTTATCTTATATTCATGCAACAACTCTTGAAGGTGCAGGGCAAGTTATTCCACAAGGTCCAGTTGCAACCCAAGAAGCGATTAAATCTTTAGGCACTAATGGTGGGGGATTTTTTAATGTGAATTCCGCACATCCTTACGAAAACCCCACGGCAATAACCAATTTTCTACAAGCATTTTCAATTTTTGCCATTGGCGCCGCATTAACTTATACCTTTGGAAAAATGGTAGGAAATACCAAACAAGGCTGGACGATTTTATGTGCGATGTTGGTGTTATTTATTATTAGCATTAGCATTATGTATAACGCGGAAATGCACGTGAATCCGCATATTGCACATGATTCTGTGATATCAGAGATGGGAAATATGGAAGGCAAAGAGGTGCGTTTTGGAGTTTCAGGTTCCGTGTTATATAACAATACGGCAACGGCTGCTTCTGATGGGGGTGTTAATAGCGCATTAGATAGTTATATGCCGATTGGTGGCGCGATGGCTTTAATAAATATGATTTTAGGCGAAGTTATTATCGGTGGAGTGGGTGCGGGATTATATTCGATTTTAATGTATGTTTTATTGAGTGTATTTATCGCAGGATTAATGGTGGGTCGCACGCCGGAATATTTAGGTAAAAAAATTGAATCGGCGGAAATGAAAATGGCGGTTATTGCTATTTTAGTGACGCCATTATGCGTATTATTATTCACAGCTATTGCGTGCGTTTTAAAAACTGCATTGGCATCCGTGAGTAACCCCGGTCCGCATGGTTTTACCCAAATTCTTTATGCTTTTGCATCCTCTGCCAATAATAACGGAAGTGCATTTGGTGGACTGAATTCGAATACACTTTTTTACAATATCACGACAGGCTTAGCAATTTTATTTGGTCGCTTTTTAATGATCATTCCTATTTTAGCCATCGCCGGTTCCCTCGTGCAGAAAAAACGTGCACCAGAATCTTCCGGTACATTAGCGACAACGGGGCCATTATTTGCAGGACTTTTAATTGGCGTAATTATTTTGGTGGCGGGCCTAGAATTTTTCCCCGCATTATCTTTGGGTCCGATTGCCGAACATTTAATGATGAATGCTAATAAGCTATTTTAAGCTAGAGTTGAAAACTATGACAATGAAAAAACAATCCCTATTTGACTGGAAGATTATTCGACCCGCAGTAGGTGATGCATTTAAAAAATTAAATCCGCTGGAATTAGTAAAAAATCCAGTGATGTTTTGTGTGGAAATTGTGGCTATTTTAACTACCTTGATTTTCATTTTTGATTGGGCACAACATAGCAGTGAACTGGATTTTACGTTGCAGGTCGCAATTTGGCTGTGGTTTACTGTGTTATTTGGCAACTTTTCTGAAGCAGTGGCGGAGGGTCGTGGTAAAGCGCAAGCCGAAGCTTTACGCAAAACCAAACAAATTGCCAGCGCAAAAGTATTAAAAAATAAAGACGCTAAAGATTACGTATTAACGGATTTAGATAAATTACCACAAGGTGCATTAGTTTTGGTAGAAGTCGGCGATATTATTCCTGGTGATGGTGATGTTATTGCAGGAAAGGCGATGGTAGATGAATCGGCTATCACAGGAGAATCTGCACCCGTTGTACGTGAAAGTGGTGGCGATAAATGTGGTGTGACTGCTGGTACCCAAGTTATATCGGATTCGATTATAGTAAAAATTACTTCACAACCTGGTGATAGTTTTATTGATCGTATGATTCGTCTGGTTGAAGGGGCCAAACGTAAAAAAACGCCGAATGAAATTGCCTTAACCATATTATTAAGCGGATTTACTTTAATTTTTATTGTCGCCACGGGTAGCATTGCTGCATTTGCTAAATATGCGGGAATGACGGTCTCTTTAGTCGTTTTAATCGCTTTATTTGTCACTCTAATTCCAACCACGATTTCGGGCTTATTATCAGCTATTGGAATTTCCGGCATGGACCGTCTAATGCAAGTAAATGTTTTAGCGAAGTCTGGTCGTGCAGTCGAGGCTGCGGGGGATATTGATACTTTATTATTAGATAAAACAGGTACAATCACTCTAGGTAATCGACACGCTGTTGAATTTATTCCGTTACCAGGTGTGCATATTGAAGATTTAGCGAAAGCCGCCCTGTTATCCTCATTAAGTGATGAGACGCCAGAAGGTCGCTCGATTGTCGATTTGGCGATTAATCAATATCAATTAAATCGCGAAGATTTCGCAAAAATTGCAGCAGAATATATTCCATTTTCTGCGTATACAGCAATGAGTGGTGTGAATGTGGAAGGAAGTGAGATTCGTAAAGGTTCGGTGGCGGCCATTTCCAATTTAGTTAAAGAACATCAAGGTGTGATTCCACATGAAATCGATAAAATAGTGGAAGAGATTTCCAATCATGGCGGCACGCCACTAGTCGTGAGCGTGAATGCAGAAATTTTGGGTGTGTTGCATTTAAAAGATGTGGTAAAACCCGATATTCGTAAGCGTTTTAATGAATTACGCAAAATGGGTATCAAAACTATTATGATTACGGGTGATAATCCCTTAACTGCGGCTGCTATTGCAGCGGAAGCGGGTGTTGATGATTTCGTGGCGCAAGCGACGCCTGAAACCAAATTGAAATTAATTCATACCGAACAAGCGCAAGGAAAAATGGTGGCGATGTGCGGCGATGGTACGAATGATGCACCGGCTTTGGCGCAAGCTGACGTTGGTATGGCGATGGCATCGGGAACTTCTGCCGCGCGCGAAGCGGGAAATATGATTGATTTTGATAGCAACCCGACTAAATTAATTGAAGTGATTAAAGTTGGAAAACAATTATTAATGACACGTGGATCGTTAACCACATTTAGTATCACCAATGATATTGCAAAATATTTCGCGATTATTCCAGCTATGTTTGCAGTGGGTTATCCGGAATTATCTGCATTAAATATTATGCATTTAGGCAATCCAGAAAGTGCAGTATTATCTGCGGTGATCTTCAACGCATTAATTATTATTGCGTTAATTCCCATGGCGTTAAAGGGTGTTCGATATCGCGTAGCAACAGCTGCGTCAATATTAAAGCGAAATTTATTGGTTTATAGTACAACTGGTGTATTAATTCCCTTCGTCGGAATTAAAATTATTGATTTGGTTATCAATGCGCTGCATTGGGCATGATGAGATAGGTTTATGACAATATTAAAAGATTTGAAAACAGCGATTATTATTCTATTAGTTTTTACTATTTTATTAGGTATCATTTATCCGCTATTTATTGCTGGCGTGAGCCATCTTGCATTTCCTAAAGCTGCACAGGGCAGCATAGTGCGTGATAACGATAAAATTATAGGATCGCAATTAATCGGCCAGAATTTTACGAGCGAAAAATATTTTCATGGTCGTCCGTCAAATGCGGGTAATGGATATGACGCAGCGAGTTCAGGTGCTTCGAATTTAGCAGCTACCAATAAAACTTTAATTCAAAATGTGCATCAACGCGTACAAGACGTGCAAAAATTCAATCAATCGTCGCAGCCAGTGCCTATGGATTTAGTGATGGCTTCGGGTAGTGGTTTAGATCCCGATATTAGTCCCGAGGCTGCTTATTATCAGGCAGCTAGAATCGCTAAGCAGCGCAATCTATCAGAAAATGTAGTTCGTCAGTTCATTGAGCGGCATATCCAAACGCCGTGGATTCCATTTTTAGGTGCTGCACATGTCAATGTGTTGCAGCTCAATTTAGCGCTGGATAAACTGAAGGATAGTGGCCATAATACAAAATAAAAGGATAATTTGAGCGGCAAGGGCGTTTAACAGCAAACTTTTATGGCCAATACACCGACATATCAGCAGATAGGCGCGAAAGAATATTTGTATAGTATATTGCTGACAATATTTATGTTGTTATTTACCTATTTTTGTCGCAATTTTTTTTCCCTCGCTACCATAACTCTATTATTACTATTAATGATTGTCTTCATTGCTTATAAATTTGGAACCTACCCGTCATTAATTGCCGCGCTATTAAGCTTTATTTATATTGATTATTTTTATATTGTGCCGATTGAGTCATTGGCTGTAGCAGGTATTCAAGGGGTTGTGACCGGAATTGTGTTCGTTGCGGTTTCTATTATCGTTGGACAATTAACGGTTAATTTAAAGCGCCAAATTGCGCGTGCCAATCATCGTGAAATAATAACTAAAACGCTTTATCGTTTTACTCGACATATTTCGCAAACTTCGAATATGCCAACTTTGTTGGCTAAAATTACACGTTTGATCTCGAAATCTTTCAATTTATCGACGGTTATTTTCTTATATAAGGATAATGATCTGTCGCGTATGACTTCTTATCCGCGCAAGATGAATTTAGATGATCATGCATTGGCTGCTGCAACCTGGGCATGGCGCAATAAAAAAAAATGTGGCAAAGGAACCGATACCTTGGTTGATATTCCCTGGCATTTTTTCTTGTTACAATCACATGAAGAATATGTGGGACTGTTTGGAATAAATCTGGGAGAAACTAATCTGCATTTTGAACCGGAAAATTTTACACTATTGCAAAATTTAGCGAACCAAGCTGCGAATGCTATTATGCATCTACATTTAGCTGAGGAACATGAAAAAAATTCGTTAAATAAAGCAACTGAACGTCTCAAATCAGCATTATTATCTTCGGTGTCTCATGATTTGCGCACGCCATTGGTGACGATTAAAGGTACTATTAGTGGATTATTGCAATATGGTGATCATTATAATGCGGCGACGCAATTTGAATTATTAAATACAGCGCATGAAGAAACCGAGCGACTGGATCGTTATATCACTAATTTATTACAAATGACAAAGTTAGCCACCGGCGATTTATCTTTGAATCTCATGCCTTCTTCTATTCAAGATATTATTGGCAATGCGATTAATACTACTCGCAATACTTTAGACCGTCATTCATTGAGTTTGAATATGCCGGACAATTTGCCGCTCATCAATGTGGATTCAGTGATGACCGAACAGGTATTTGTGAATTTATTGTCGAATGCAGTGAAATATTCTCCCCAAGGTACAGAAATTAAAATTCAAGTGATGCAGATTAATGATAAATTGCAGGTTACGATTTCCGATCAGGGAATTGGAATTGCCAGCGAAGACTTAGAACACATTTTTGATTTATTTTATCGGGCTAAATTTGCAGATACGCAAAGCGGGGGTTCTGGTATGGGGCTCGCTATTTGTAAAGGTATTTTAGAAGCTGAATACGCGACGATTTCTGCTTATAGTTTAGGTGTGGGTAAGGGAGCAGTTTTAACCGCTGAATTTCCTATTTTTGCAACAACGAAGTAATATGAAAACAGAAAATGTTAAAATATTAATAATTGACGATGAGAAGCAAATTCGGAAATTTTTACGAGTTTTTTTGCAAGCACATGAATATACGATTTTAGAAGCCGATAATGGGCAAGCTGGGATTGAAATGGTAGCGGTAGAAAAACCAGATTTAATTATTCTGGATTTAGGTTTACCGGATATGGATGGTTTTGAAGTGTTAACTAAATTGCGCGAATGGTCGAAAATTCCTGTTATTATTTTATCCGTACGTGAAGCTGAAAATGAAAAAGTTAAATTATTAGATGCTGGAGCCAATGATTACGTCACTAAACCTTTTAATACAGGCGAATTAATGGCGAGAATTCGCGTTGCTTTACGTCATGCGTATACGCAAGAAGGAAAAAATCCAGTTTTGACCTTTGGACATATGCGCATTGATTTTCCTCATCATGCTGTGTATGTTGATAACAAAAAAATTGATTTAACCAAAAAAGAATATGAAATTGTACGCTTGCTAGCAAGCGATGCTGGGAAAATTGTCACCCATGAACATTTACTGAAAACAGTTTGGGGCGAAATATATAAAGATCATGTTGAATATTTACGAACGTACGTCGCGCAAATACGACGTAAAATTGAAAAAGACCCGACCCAACCGGAGTTAATTATAACGGAAGCGGGTTTAGGGTATCGTTTTCGAGAACCGGATTAGAAGAACCAAGCTAAGGTTAAGCCCCTTTTTTTGCTTAACTTAACTTTGTGAGCTTAAAGATCCCGGGGATCTCCACTCGCATGAAAATCCCCGGGATGATGGCCCTAAGGTTTAGGCTATCTATGAAAGCATCTGGCCACTTGGCAGTTGCGAGCGAATTTTGAATTGCGTGCACAAAAACGCATGGCAGTTGCTACGGCGGCGCCACGATAATTAGCCGTACCCACAAATAATTGTCCACGTGCGTTTCTGACATTGCACTGCCAGCCCATCATTGGCATATGGCCACCCATGGGGCTACAGAACTTGATATGGCAATTGCGAGCATATCTTGAACCACGTGCGCAAAATCGCATTGCTGCACTAGCGGCACCTGCTCTGTAGGCAGCAATGCCGGTCCAAACTTGACCACGTGCATTGCCTGCTTTACATTGCCAAGCCGCGTCTGCGGCTACGGTTGATAAGATTAAACAGGTGGAAATGAGTATTTTACTTGTTAACGATTTCATCCTACTAGTCTCCTTATATCCTCTCTTAATTTGGAAATTATAGTGCAAAAGTATGCCAATAATTTGACCATATAATCTAGATTATATTTTTATGTTTGGATGAAATTTATGAAACTAAATTATAGAATTTTTGTGCAGTTCTGCCAAAAATGGCTGTAGCATCTAATTTATTTTCCGCAACATAATCCCCACAAAACCGATACCAGTCTTGATAATGGGAAACTAAGGTGAGAACGGGCCAATCACTTCCCCACATGATGCGATCGCTACCAAAACATTGAATAATGTGGTCCATATAAGGCAACATTTGTTTTTTAGTCCACCCTTCACCCGCTGCAGTCACCAAACCAGATAATTTACAAAAAACATTTTTATGTTCTGCGAGTAAAGCTAATTCTTTGGCCCACGGTTCAAAATGATTTTTTGCAATTAATGGTTTTGCTCCATGATCAATTACTATTTTTAAATCTGGAAACCGCTCTACTAAGCGAATAATATGCTTTAAATGACGTGGGAAAATAAGTGCATCAAAAGTTAATTGTAAGTCGATTAAAGATTGAAAAACCGGAATTAAAACATCTTGTAAGACCCAGTCATCGCCTACAATATCTTGCAGCATGGGGCGAATGCCGCGTAAAATGTTATTTGTGCTCAATTCCTCTAACATAGCTACCGCATCACGCGCCAACATATCAATCCAACCCACGACACCAAAAATAAATGGGGTTTTTTCTGCGAGTGATAAGATATATTTAGTTTCGGCGAGAGTAGGGGCAGCTTGCACGACGATCGTGCCATCGATATTTAATTCATTTAAGATAGGCTGTAAATCATCGGGCAAAAAATCATGGTTAATTAACTCAAATTCCAAAGTCATCCAATCATAATCTCCACGCGAGACTTTCCAAAAATGTTGATGACTATCGATTCTTAAATTTTTCATGTTTCACCATGGAGTTATTATTCCTTGTTTTTTTAAATCTTCCCACAAGGAATCGGGGATAGGATAATTAAAATAATCTACATTTTTTTGCATACGTTCTTTAGAACGTGTGCCTACCACCACTGAAGCAATAGCCGGATGTAATAAGGGAAATTGAATCGCAGCGGCTTGTAATGGCACGTTATGAACTGCACAAATTTGTTGAATTAATTTTACTTTCTTTATTATTGCATCATCCGCTTCATGATGATGAAAATGTGTGCCTTTAATAGGTCCAGTGGCTAATATTCCAGATGCAAAAGGTCCTGCGAGCAATATAGAAATCTTTTTCTGCAAACAGAGAGGTAAGAAGGTAGTAACCGCAGGCTGTTCTAATAAGGTGAAATTGCCTTGCAACATAAAACATTCATAATCACCGTATTTCATGGCATTCGCACAAACTTCCCATTGTTTGACGCCTAAACCAATTGCTTGAATAACACCTTGCGAGCGTAGATCATCCAGCGCTTTATAACCACTTTCGATATATATTTGAAAATGTTTTTTGAATTCTTTTTCGCTGTGAATAATCGGATCTAAATCATGCACGAAAATAATGTCGACGCGATTTAAACCGAGACGCTGTAAACTGTCTTCAAATGTACGCATAATTGCGTCGTAACTGTAATCGTATTTTAAATGAAAAGGTAATTGCCCGACAAATTTAGATTCCGGTGGTAATTGATCGTGTTGCGCATATAAAAAATCACCGACTTTGGTGGAAAGCACATATTCATCGCGCGGGTAATTACGCAATGCATCACCCATGCGTCTTTCACTGAGCCCATTCCCATATTCTGGCGCAGTATCGAAATACCGAATGCCTAAATCCCAGCTAGCAGAAATCACATTAGATGCCTCTTCAACAGTTGAAGGCTCATATAAACCTCCTAAAGATGCGCCGCCTAAACTGAGTGCTGTGACGTAAAGTTCTGTGTTTCCAAGACGATTCTTTTTCATGTGATTTTCCATATTTTTCCATTTGGAAATTCGTAATCCATCAATGTCTGTGGCTTCATGGTGATGCTATAGCCCGGATCTTGTGGTGGCATATAGCGGCCATTTTTAACAACTACCGGGTGAAGAAAATGTTGTTGCAGGTGATCGATATATTCGATAACGCGATGATGTGTCGATGCAGAAACACAAATATAATCGATCATTGATAAATGCTGGACATAATTACATAATCCAACACCTCCAGCGTGTGGACAAACTGGAATTTTAAATTTAGCGGCCATCAATAAAACGGCTAATATTTCATTGACTCCACCTAACCGACAACTATCCAATTGACAGAAATCAATTCCACGTGCTTGAAAAAATTGTTTGAACATCACACGATTTTGACAATGTTCACCGGTTGCAACTTTAACGGGTTTTACCGCTTTGCGAATCTTAGCATGTCCTAAAATATCGTCGGGACTCGTTGGTTCTTCAATCCACCATGGATTAAATTGTTTTAAGGCATTAATCCATGGAATAGCTTGATCCACATTCCAAATTTGATTAGCATCGATCATTAAAAATCGATCGGGGCCTAATATTTCGCGCGCAATTCGGCAACGACGAATATCATCTTCTAAATTAGCACCGACTTTTAATTTAAGATGATTCCAGCCCTCACCTACAAATTTTTCGCATAAATGGCGTAATTTATCATCGGGATAACCCAACCAGCCTGCAGCGGTGGAATAAGCCGGATAACCATTTTTTAATAAAAAACGTATTCGTTTTTGTTTGCCGCTTGCTTTTTTTTGCAAAATGTCCAACGCTTCATCTGGTGTAATCGCATCTGTTATATATTTAAATGGCACACAACGCACAAATTCTTGCGGTGAAAAATCTGCAATTAAACGCCAGAGCGGTTTTTTTTCGATTTTTGCCCATAAATCCCAGACTGCATTAATGAGTGCTGCAGTCGCTAAATGAATGACACCTTTTTCTGGTCCCAGCCAACGTAACTGACTATCTCCAATGACATGCATCCAGAAATTTCCCATGTCACGTGTGATCTCTTCTAAGTTTGAACCGATGATTAATTTTTTTAGCGCTTCAATAGCCAGGACACACACTTCAGTTCCCCGACCAAGCGTAAACGTCAGGCCATGTCCTTCAAGACCTGCTTCGTTAGTGTGTAAAATCACATAAGCAGCAGAATAATCAGGATCTTTATGCATCGCATCTGAACCAGTAAAATCTCGTGAAGTGGGAAATCGAATGTCTTTCACGTTAATATCAGTGATAATTATTTTTTTCATGCCTCATTCTCATATAAAATAATCAGCAAAAATTTAGGACCATGCACGCCTAATAATAATTTCTGTTCGATATCGGCCGTCCGCGAAGGTCCGGTAATAAAATTAATGGCACGTGGTAATGGGCGCAATAATCGAATTTTATCCCACGCATCTTCATACGAACCCACGATTTTATCCGTCGGTAAAATGACAATATGAATTAATGGCACATAATTTAAAGTGGTGGGTGTGGCAGGGCCCGATGCAAAAACTAAAGTTCCAGTTTCGGCGACACCATATTGGCAGACCGTTAAACTAGCGGAATCTTTTTTTTCCGCAGCGCCAGTTTGAATTTCCATATCAGCAGGAAAATGAATTTGCTGTATAAGGGGCAGAGTAGCAATCCGTAATTTTAATGGCTGATTTTTTTGATTTAAATATTGATTAATTATTTGTGGAATTGCTTGTAGACCTTTCACATTTTGAATATCTGCTTGTACCCGTGCGGCTTGCTTGCAAAATAATGCAATTAGTTCGGGGTGGGATATTTCCGTGCGTTTGGGTATGACTCCACGTGGGTGTTGACTCATGCGCGTAACTAATTCGACTTGTTGTTCAGGCGAAATTTTTTTTCCTTGGCGTAAGTGCTCACGAATGCTTGCTAAAATGGCTTCACGGGAATCATTCATAACTCTGATCCTTTTGCCGTTGTTGCCAGAGGGTTTGAAATGTTTTTCCAGCGGGCGCTGGAAAATCACGAAATGCGGTCCACGGTTTTAAAAATGGGAAATGGCGTAAACGCCCGCTTTTTTTCCCACATAGATGTAAAAATCCCATCGCCAACGACATGATTTTTCGATAGAGCTTTGGCTTTTTTGCTAAATAAGCCCATATTTTTAGGGCTAATCTCGAACGTGTAGAAGATAAATGCTGTTGAAACTCTTCATCCCGATAATAGCGCATCATTTTCGGCAACGGAATTCGCATAGGACATACTGCTTCGCACCGCCCACAAAATGTGGAAGCGTTGGGTAAATCTTTACTGTGTTGGATTCCAAATAAACTCGGCGTTAATACCGCGCCCATCGGACCCGAATACATCGATCCGTAAGCTTGACCGCCAATCGCATCGTAAATCGGACAATGATTTAAGCATGCTCCACAACGAATACAACGCAACATATCTTGAAAATGTCCACCCAACATTTTGCTGCGGCCATTATCTAATAAAATAACATGAAATTGTTCGGGCCCATCTAAATCATCTGCATGTTTAGGACCGGAGGCAAAGGTCGTATACGCTGTAATTTCTTGTCCGGTCGCGCTGCGACCCAATAATCGAATCACGTGCATCGCATCTTCAAATGTCGGCACGACTTTTTCAATGCTCGTCACCACGATATGAATTTTCGCTAAGGTTTGTGTGAGATCCGCATTTCCTTCGTTAGTGACAATAACGGCAGTACCACTTTCTGCGATTAAACAGTTGGCACCCGTAATTCCAACATTAGCTGCAAAAAATTTATCGCGCAAAATAACTCGCGCCTCATCGAGCAATTCTTGCGGTTCTGTTAAATGACGATCTTTTGCAAGATGGAGATGTTTCTGATAAAAAGTTTCCGCAATTTGCTGAATAATTAGATGAATCGCCGGCAACACAATATGCGAGGGTGGTTCATCGCGCTGTTGAATAATATATTCGCCTAAATCAGTTTCTACAATGTCAAAACCCGCTTGCTCCAAAGTGGTATTCAAATTAATTTCTTCTGTCACCATGGATTTATTTTTTGTGATAAATTTAGCGTTGGCTTTTTGCAATATATCTGTTACTTGCTGACAGGCTTCTTCAGCATTTAATGCCCAATGTACATGACCACCATTTTTTATGACTTGATTTTCAAATTGCTGCAAATAATAATCTAAATTCTCTAAAGTGTGATTTTTAATTTGTACCGCAGAATCACGCAGTGCGTCAAATTCTGGTAAATATTGAATGGATTTGGCGCGTTGTGCTACTAACCCCGATTTTAATTGTTCTAGTGCAGATTGTAGCACCGGATTATTTAAGGCTTGTTTGGCATTCTTTTTAAAATATTCACTGGTTAATTTCATTCGGCTTCACCAATACCGGGAGTATGACCTTTATTCGCTAAAATTTCAGCGATATGGTAAGCCTTGATATTACAACCTTCGCGTTGTAATTTGCCGGCAATATTCATTAAACAACCTAAATCCGCGGCTAATACTGTATTGGCACCTGTGGATTTAATATCGTTGACCTTATCGCTGACGATTTTGTTGGAAATATCTGGATATTTCACGCAAAAAGTACCGCCAAATCCGCAGCAGACTTCTGCTGCTTTTAATTCATTTAAAGTAAGACCTTTAACAGATTGTAATAATTGGCGAGGTTGCTGCTTGATTTTTAATTCGCGCAGACTTGAGCATGAATCGTGATAAGTCACCTGCTCCGCAAATTCTGCGGTGACCGAATTAACTTGTAAAACATCTACTAAAAAAGCAATTAATTCGTGGGTTTTATTGGCTAAGGCTAAAGCTTTCGATTTTAATTCTGGATTATCGCAAAATAGTTCCGGATAATGTACTTTGATCATTCCAGTACAGGAACCTGAAGGAGCTACGACATAATCAAAAGATTGGAAAGTATCGATGACTTGTTTAGCAATGATTTTACTATCTTCACGATCTCCGCTATTAAAAGCGGGTTGACTACAACACGTCTGCATTTCAGGAACGCTAACCTCACACCCCGCATTTTCTAATAATTGAATGGCTGCAAATGCAACCTGCGGACGGAATAAATCTACTAAACAGGTAACGAATAATCCGACTTTGATTTTTTCTTTTATCATTATGTGTCTGCCACAAATTTAGCAGTTTGTTCGCCTAATTCTTGAATTCCACATCTTACAAGTTGTCCGGCTTTTAAATAAATCGGTTCGGGTTTTTGTCCTAAGCCAACTCCGGACGGAGTTCCAGTTGAAATGATATCGCCAGGACATAAGGTAAAAAATCGACTTAAATAACTCACTAATTTCGCCACGCCAAAAATCATATTTTTGGTATTGCCATTTTGGTAGAGCTTACCATCGACCTCTAACCATAATTTTAAATCTTGTGGATCATTAATCTCATCTTTCGTAACTAACCAAGGTCCAATGGGTCCGAAGGTGTCGCAACTTTTTCCTTTCGTCCATTGACCGGTGCCTTCTAATTGAAATGCACGTTCACTCACATCATTAATCACACAGTATCCAACAACGTAATTCAAGGCATCTTCTTCGCTGATATACTTTCCTTCTTTTCCAATAACCACACCTAATTCCACTTCCCAATCCGTTTTGTGCGAATTTCGTGGAATAATTACATCATCATTAGGACCATTAATCGCGCTGGTGGCTTTCATAAAAATAATCGGTTCTTTCGGAATTTCTGCTTTAGTTTCTTTTGCGTGATCCAAATAATTTAAACCGATACACATAAATTTACCCACGTGGCCGACACAGGCTCCTAAACGCGGATTATTTTGCACTAGCGGTAAAGTCGCAGTTTTAATTTTTTGTAAACGCATAATCATCGTGGGCGATAAATTATTTCCTGCAATATCGTTGACGACGGAGGATAAATCGCGAATATTTCCATCTCCATCACATAAACCCGGTTTTTCATGTCCGCGAGGTCCGTAACGTAATAATTTCATATTTTTTTCCTTTATGTGGCCCAACCACCATCGATAATATGTGTGGCGCCTGTGGTGAATGCGGATTCGTCAGACGCTAAATATACAGCTAGATAAGCAATTTCTTCTGCAGTGCCTATACGGCCCATCGGTTGTCGCTGCACATAGGATTTTAAAACGGCATCGTAGTCGCCACCTTTGGATTTTATACGATCTTCTAACGATGGACTATGTACAGTGCCAGGGCAAATCGCATTGCAACGTATTCCGTGTTCAACAAATTCAGCGGCAATTGATTTCGTTAAACCAATAACAGCCCCTTTAGTAGTACCATATAAAAAGCGTTCTTTTACGCCTTTAATGCATGATGCCACTGAAGCCATATTAATAATGCTGCCTGATTTTTTGTCTAACATGCGCGGCAAAAAAACTTTAAGCATTAAATACATTGATTTTACATTTAAATTAAAAGAAAAATCCCAATCTTTTTCCTCACATTGCAAAATCGATCCCTGATGCACGAAGCCTGCGCAATTAAATAAAATATTCGGTGTTGGAACTTCAGACGCAAATTTCTGAATAGCATTTTTGTCTGTCACGTCTAAACGAAAAGTTTTAATATTTGGATGTTTCAATTCTGCAAGGATTTTTTCGTTAATATCGGATGCGTAAACCGTAGCACCTTCATCTGCAAACATGAACGACGTAGCACGCCCGATTCCTTGGCCGGCAGCTGTGGTTACAGCAATTTTATTTTTCAACCGATTACCCATACTAAACCTCTTATTTCTGACCTAAGTCTCGCGCTTTAACATTCGCTAAGACGTTACGCTCAATTTGCTCTAATGTGGTGCCGCGCGTTTCTGGAATATAATAATAAAATACTAACCACGCGACGACCGTAATTACAAAAAATCCCGCAAATAAACTAGATACACCATATTTTGTGATAATCACGGGCACTAAGGCAGCGACGATGACATTCGCTCCCCAATTAAATGCGACGGCAATTCCCATACCTAAGCCGCGCACTCGCGTGGGATAAACCTCGGATGGAATTAAAAAACACGCAGGACCAATACTAATTCCGTGAAACGCCATAAATACGATAGCGCAGACTAAAAATAAAATACCGAGCGAAATTGGATTTTTAACTAATGCAAAACCTAACGTAATAACTAACAGTGTCACTAAGATTCCTGCTGTACCAATTAATAAAGGAGTTTTTCTTCCTACTCGATCAATAAAAAATAATGACGAAATTGTCGATAGGACCAACATTAATCCCATATACATCGTATAATAAGTTGCTTGAGTAGGGGTGGCAAATCCGGTTTGTTGGAAAATCGTCGGTGCATAATAATTAAATGCATTAATTCCCACGGTTTGGGTGAAAAAGCTAACGGCCGCACCGATAAAAATAACTTTAAAAAACCGGGGTTCTTCGATCAATACTCGTAAATTTACTTTTTCACGCGCGACCACATCTTTAATATCGTTCACTTCAAATTGAGCTTTTTCAGTGCCGTAAATGCGTTGTAGAATTTTAAAAGCTTCATCGATGCGATTTTTTGCGATCAACCAACGCGGGCTCTCGGGAATAAAAAATACAGCAATACCTAAAATAATTGCGGGAATAATGCCAAGTGCTATCATCCAACGCCAATTGCCTGCGTGAGAAAAAGCGTATCCGATGACAAACGATAAAAACACGCCAATCTGAATAGAAGTCACAAATAAATTGACTAACCAACCGCGTTCATTTTCTGGTGATAACTCCGAAGTGTAGACCGGAGACACACAGGAGCCGATACCGATTGCGATACCAATAATCAAGCGACCGATAATCAAAGTTAATACGTTTTGTGATACAGAAGACACGATAGCGCCCAAGATAAAAAATACGGCGGTGAAAAAGAGCGTCTTTTTACGCCCAAAAATGTCACTAATTTTTCCAGAGAAGGCGGATGAAATGAGTGCGCCGACCGGCACCATGGCTACTAGCCAGCCTTCTTCGCCACTGCTCATGGTAAAAGCTTTTTTAATAAAGAGAAGCGCACCGGAAATAATGCCCGCATCATAGCCAAATAAGAGTCCAGAAAGTGCCGAACAAATGGCAATAATGAGAATTTTAAAAAAATGAATGCCGTTCGGTTTTGATTCAACAGAGGTGATCATGGGATGACATCCTTGTATCCAGCATCATCTATTATAAGCTGATAAAAATTGGATTGTCACGTGCTGTTGTTTTAAGAGGTCTTAAAGAATCGTTCACATTAAGATTTTTGCGGAGAAGTATAGTTAGAGTGAACCCATATTTCGATTAATTTTTCAGTTTTTTTGAAACCAATAATTGGTTTAAAAAATCCGGTTTTTTTGTACTCCATGGTTGAGCTTCTTCAATCTGTGCTGCCAATTGTAATAAAACTAATTCATTTCCAACGGCCGCTGCACATTGCACGCTAAGCGGTAAACCTTGTTTACTCCAGTAAATTGGCACCGTCATTGCAGGTTGGCCACTTTGATTAAATAAGGAAGTGAAGGGACAGAATTCAATATTTTTTTGCGTAAAATGCTGAAAATCATCGAATGAATTAATTTCACCTAATAACACGGGGGGTTTAGCCAATGCAGGTGTTAATAGAACATCATATTTTGTAGTTAACTGTGCAATAGGCTGCATAGTTTGAAAAATAATATTTTTGCTGGCAATCATATCGTGGCTTCGCACATGTCGCGCAAATTCGGCAAAATAGCGTGTAATGGGCTCTAAATCATCTGCAGTATAACTGCGATTCTTTAGCGATTTTTGATATCTTAAAGCGTATTCTACATGTGCGGCAATAATCGAATACATCGCTTTGGCGAGCGGATCGGCATTTATTTTCACTGTTACACTCTCAACATGATGACCTAAATTTTCGAATAATTTAATCGCGTGTTCTAATGCCATTTGACATTCGGGGTCAATCGGCACATCCGCAAAGACGTTTTGCAATAATCCGATTTTTAAATTTTTTGGAGATTGGGTATGGGAATTTAAATAGGGTTCTGTGGGTGGCGCTAACAGAGGATAGTAAGATCCAATTTGGGGTTTTCCCAAAATATCTAATGCCGCTGCGCTGTCACGGACGCTGCGGGATATGACAAATTGGGTGGCAAGGCTCGCCCAAGCCTCCGCCGATTCGGGGCCAGTTGGTATCCGGCAACGGCTGGGTTTTAATCCAAAAACGCCACAACAGGCAGCGGGAATCCTGATTGAGCCTCCGCCATCGCTAGCCATTGCGATGGGCACAATGCGGCTGGCTACCGCGGCGGCTGCTCCGCCGGAGGAGCCGCCCGGGGTACGGGTGAAATCCCACGGATTATGTGTAGGTCCGTAAAAAGAAGGTTCGGTCGTGTATGATAAACCTAATTCGGGAGAATTGGTTCTGCCGAAAAAAACCATTCCTTGATTTAAAAAGCGCTGTACAGATTCGCTGGTGGTGAGGCACACATTATCTTGAAAATAGCGCGAGCCATTAGTTTCGATGGTATCTTTATAAGAAGTCGATAAATTTTTAAGAAGACTCGGTACTCCTGAAAAAATTCCTGGAGGGAGTCCATTTTTAATCTGCTGAAAAGCTTTATCATAAAAAGGAATAACGATGGCATTAATTGCAGGATTTAATTGATCCGCTAAACCGATGGCGATATTCAATAATTCTTGTGGTTTAACTTCTTTATTTTGTATGAGCTTAGCTAAAGCTAATCCATCACACTCTATATATTCTTCGATCTTCATCCTTGATCCTATTTTTGTTAAGCGAATTAGCCTAGCATATTACGCCTTCTTTTGTCGTGGCCACAAATAATGAGTCACAATAACAGAAACAATAATTCCGAATAATACATTTAAAAATCGCGCACCAATAATTTTAAACGAGGAAGTGAAGCCAGGACTGGCGAGTAACATAATCGCCACTGCAATACCGGTGGTGTTGCCTAAACTGGAATATTTATTTTCTTTGCCGATAATAAATCCACAAACTAAGAAGCTGAGCGCCAGGGGAATCACGCGCCAAATTAGATGATCGCCAATCACTATTGCACAGATGCCACCGAATAATGCGGCAATGACATGGGCCCAGAAGCGTAACATGGATTTTATTCGGGTCGCCTCTTTGCTTTCTTCCATAATTAATAAACAAGTAATCGCCGCCCAAATTCCTTCTAATTGCCGGAAATAAATCCAAATCCCCAGCGTAAATAGACAAGCCAATGAGATTTTAATCGCAGCTTTAACATACATGCTTTGATGACGAAATTGAGTGAATTCGTTGGGTAAGCTTTTTAGCTTCTGCCAAAAAATGGAAAATTGTTCTTCGGGTAAATCCAGGATAAACGCTAACAGTAAATTAATTAGAAATAAAATGATAATGCCTTTGATGACTTCTAAACTGCGAAAGACGGCAATTCCAAATAAAAGATCCATCGCAATTAAACTGGAGGCGAGTACGATAATCATGGTAACGCCAGAAATAACCCCGGCATATGAAAAAATCGTGTGTTGAATTGCAATATAACTGGTAAAGGTCACAAAAATAAAAAATAAGATTAAGACAATTCCAATATGACCGTGGGCTAGAATCGCACACAGATATCCAATTAAAGCGCCAATGATAGTGCCGATTAATCGCATCAAACCTTTTAGATAGGTATCTTTCAGGCCGGATTGTGTGATGGCAGCGATGGTGACCACAGACCAATATCCATATTCAGCATATTTTGAATAATGAGGTGCGATAAATGTAAAAGTGATAAACGCAATAACACTGGCCAGCATCATTTTAAATGCAGTTATGCATGGACTGGACGTGAAAAAATGCGGTGGAATGCTAAGACTAAATACAGAATGGTGAATTTTTTTTCTAGAACTTCCGTTATTCAAGCATTTCCTACCCAAAATATTAAATGAAAATAAGAGACATCATAGCCAAAAGTTTAAAAAAAGGATATGATGTTGCGGATGATAGGGATGGCCCCTTCAGACTCATCATGAGCATGAAAAAAATAATTTTAGGGAGTTTTACGGATGAATAAGAAACTTGTTTCTTTAGGTTTAGTGACCGCAGCTGCATTTGCATTTTTGGCGGCTCCTGTTTCTGCATTAGCTGGACATGGAAAAGCTGAAGTTAAATGCATAGGTGTTAAAAGCGCTAAAGCTAAAGACGGTGTTATAATGGTTAAAAGCAAAAAAGCGTGCATCAAAAAAGGTGGTACCGTAGCTGATGATAAATCATCTACAACGACATCTACTACACCTTCAACCAGTCCGAGCACCGATACTACTACAACACCTTCAACACAAACCCCAACGACCGATACCACTACTCCTCCACAGTAGTAGTTTATCTCGTGAAAGCGCGTTTATTGGAAAATAAGCGCGCTTTATTAATTCCATATTCGCTAGCGATTTAAGATAGAATGAGCCAAATTTTATTTTAATAAATAGCTCAGGATTTTCCTTTTCGCTGGCGCCTGATGATTAATTCCAGAAACTTATTTCTAGATCTTAAAACTTCCACCCCATACAATACGACTCTACAATTGATTCGGAGTTTATATGTCTAAGAGCTGGATTGAAACTTGTAGTAGTCGTCCTTTTAGCAACAAACGTGCTAAAGAGATGACAAAAGAGCGATTTCAACGACGGATCGAGAAAATCATAGATCATGTCGATATTGATAGCGATTTTTTCGCAGGATTAACGGATTCGCCGGATTGGAAACCCTATCAAAAAAAATGGAAAACGTACGTTTATTTAAAAAAATGTATTTTAGATTATCGTGAAAAATTACCGCATGAAGAATTAACTTTAATTATTAATTTTTTAGAAGCGAATAGCGAAAACAAGAAATGGCTAGCTAACCAATTGGTTGATCCTTCTGAACGATTAGAGGATGAGCGGTGGGGAGCGGGAAATCATGAGTGGTTGGAACGCAGCTTAATTATCGATGTGTTAAAGCGTTCGGCGGGGATGGTTGAAGGCGTAGAACATACAAAGGAATTAGGCTGTATTTGGGGCGAAATTGATTGGCTCGATGTTCAAGCCTGTTGTAGAACCAGCACTAAATATATTTTTTTTAAAAAATTAACTACAGAAGATTTGCCAAAACAACATATTTTTAGTGGTCATCCGGGTGCAGTTAAAAGAACACTGTTTGGTAAAGGTTTCGCTCAGCAAGGCAGTGGCAAATTTCATCAAGGATTAATTCAAGATTTTAAAACCAGCAAAACACTTTTAGAATTTATTAAACATTTAATTAATACCTATCGAAGATGGCTGTTGAGCGGAAGAAAAAAACTTAATGCCGCGAATGAAAAAAGATATGTAATAGATGGTACATCGAATACAGATATCGAAAATTTAGAGACTTTTCGAAAAAATAAGTTAAAACCTGCATATTTATATATGAAAAGAATGTTTGAAGATCTTTATATGCTCACTTCAGAAAATGGTGAGGCTGATGAAAACTCCATTGTGTTTACCGACTCCGATTCATCCGATGAAGAGAATTTAACTCATGAATTAGCTGTGTTACGAGTTTAAAGAGAAGCTACGTTTTATAATTAATTTTCCGAATCACATATCACTTCACCAAATTCACTTTGATGACAATTGTAACCACATTTAATATTTCCAAAATGATCGGCTACGCAATTTTGTCCGGGACGGTCGCCACATTGCACATGTCCAAATGCAGACGCGCAATGAAATCCACAAATAATTTCGCCATAGGCATCAGCCTTGCATTCTTCTCCAGGTCTTAACGCGCATCTAGCATGTCCAAATGCGCTTGCACAACTATATCCGCAAATTCGTCCTTCAGATGAATTAACGCATTCACGATTAACCTGACTATTTGAATTTCCTTTTACATAGATTTCAAAATTACGTTGAAAAAGTTCTTCACCACCATACGAGAAATTACATTTATCGTAACCTGCCCACGTTTTCCCAGGTTGCATGCCACCATTAAATGGTGTGCGACAGAGGAAAAGTGGATTGCCATTGGTGTCGGTTCCCACTCGAAATCCACCGACAGGAATATCGTCACCTGGACCAGGTTGCCATTCACCTTGGCTATCTTGGATATTGATCTCATAATCTGATAATGGAATTTCGCGGCCGGCATAGCTGATATCGCATTTATCATAACCGCTCCAAGTCTTGCCTATTTGAATGCTATTTAGATAATGAGCGCGGCATAAATAAAGCGGTGTGCCATCATTTTCATGCCCTGCTACGAAGGTATGGGTAGGGATATCCCCGCGAATGGGCTGCCAATAGGCGCTCGTCGTTGAGTAAACGGTTGCTAATGCAATAGCAACACCAAGCAAAAAATGGGATCTTTTCATAGCCGGCCTCTGGTCAAAATCGTGCCAAATGTCAAACTCTAGCCCATTCTTATACAGTCAGCAATCAGAATTTTGCAAACAACTTGTAACAATATTTTTAAACCGATTTGGTTTTTAAAAAATTTATAAGGTTAGTGGATTCGGTTTAAAAAAAATATTGGAGGTGTGCTTTACCGGTGATTTTTTTGCGGGTATTATTCAATTTTGGTACGCTTAATTTAAGCCTCCTATCCTAAATTCTTAGTTTTATCTAATGAGTATAAACCCATGAAACAGTTAGCCTTTATTGCGTTGGCAGTAATTATTATATTTTGTCGCTACGGTCTGCTTAAGGCCCAAAAAGCTCTTTCTATAGAGCAAAAGGCTAATTTTCTCGACGTAAATTCGCGTGCTTGGCAGTATGTTTTGTCTTTGTGTGTGTTTTTCGCGGGGTTTGTTTTTATTAGTTATGCAGCATCCCTATCATCCGAATTTATTGCAGAAGGTTTTTATACCTTCTCATGGTTAATTTTATTATTGCTGGTTGTGCTTATCGAAATTGGAGTGCGCACTTCAAATTATCGCCGCCTGAAAAAATTAGAATTGCCCCAATCCTTTTTAAAAACCACTGCGGTTTATTCGACTATCAGATCGTTAGCGTTAGTGGGATTTGTTTGCAATCTCTTTTTCTTACGCTAGGGTTGCTTTTTTACATTTTTTAATCAATAATAGCGCTTAAATTTAAATCGTATCATTTCCGACATACGCAATTGCGTTAAATCAATAAGTTATAGTTGGCGATGGTATTAACCGCCAGCTGTATCTAGCTTTTCAGTTACACATAGCTTGCCTTTTACATTCGAGGATTTCTTATGTCATCTTTTGCTGCTCTACAATTGGAGAGTACTATTTTAAAAAATTTGGCCCATTGCCAATATGAAACGCCCACTCAAATTCAACAAAAAGCAATTCCGTTGATTTTAGCAGGCAAAGACATGATTGCATCGGCCCCTACTGGTACGGGTAAAACTGCAGCCTTTGTTTTGCCGGTATTACAACATTTAGCTGTGACTCGTCGCAGCAATAAGGCCAGCGTTTTGATTTTAACGCCAACCCGTGAATTAGCGACTCAAATTACAGATGCGATTCGCCAATATGGTAAAAATCTAAAAGTTAAAGCCATCAGTATTGTGGGTGGTATGTCCTATGGTCGTCAGTTTCGTGATTTAGCAGGTCCAGTCGATATTATCGTAGCAACACCAGGTCGATTGAATGATCATATCGAAAATAAACGCATTGATTTATCGCAAATTAAAGTATTAGTTTTAGATGAAGCCGACCGCATGTTAGATATGGGATTTATCGGAGCGGTTAAACAAATCGCAGCGATGACGCCTAAAGAAAGACAAACGTTATTATTTAGTGCAACGATGGATGAGCAAATTGGCAAATTAGCCAAATCCATTTTAAATAATCCCGAACGGATTTCATTGGAATCTAAAACTGTGGCGCAAGCGCAAATCAGTCAAAAATTATATTTAGTGAATCAAGCGAAACATAAATCAATTTTATTGAAGCATTTATTAACTGAAAATAATATTTATAAAGCAATTATTTTTTCAGCTACCAAAAGAGATGCAGATCGTATCGCGCAAGATTTACGAGATTCAGGCTATTTGGCATCAGCTTTACATGGTGATATGAAACAAAATATGCGTACTCGCACGATTGAATCGTTGCGCAATGGAAAAATTCAATTATTAGTTGCTACCGATGTGGGATCGCGCGGATTAGATATTGATGACTTAAGTCATGTTATTAATTATCATTTACCACGCACGGCAGAAGATTATGTGCATCGTATTGGTCGTACGGGCCGTGCAGGTCGAGAAGGTATCGCTATTTCTTTAGCTTTACCCGATGATGGTCAATTAGTAAAACGTATTGAAAAATATATTGGTGCGTCCATTAATCGAGAAAAAGTAGCGAGTGAAATTATCCCTGCTGCAACTTTTTCCGATAATGCTGCGCCAAAGAAAAGAACGTTTAGACCGAAAAGATTCGGTCAATTTAAACGAACTGACCGCCGCCGTTTCAGTTAATTTATAAAGTCTATGTAGCCCGGATCGAAGATCCGGGTCATTTTTCCTAGATCTTCGATCTAGGCTACTGCCGAATTAAGCGAATATTGGCTACACTCTCTTGATTTACAGGTTCCGTTGAGCGAATGGAATTAATATCAATTCCACCGCGCCGAGTCGAGCGTCCATAAACCGTTAATTTTTCTGGTTGGCATTTTTGCATGACATGCATAAAGATTTTTTCGATGCATTGTTCATGAAATTCATTATCATTTCTAAACGATACGATATAGCGTAATAATCCTGCGCGATTTATTTTTTTACCTTTATAGGTAATTTGCACGCTGCACCAATCCGGTTGACTGGTGACCAAGCAATTCGATTTTAATAAGTCGGAATATAAAGTTTCTGTCACTACTTCTGTTTCGGTAGATAAAAAATGGGGGTCATTAGAATAAACCGAACAATCAACGTCTAGTTCATCAAGTTGAAAACCCTCTAATTTAGGTAAAATATTTTCGGAATTAAAATCAGAGGCGGCGGTGATTTTAACGGTTACCATAGAATTTCCAATACGTGTCTCAAGGTCTTGTTTAATAATATTTTCAACTTGAGTAGCATCTTTAAATTTAGAGTTATTAAAAGAATTAAAATAAAGTTTCATCGATTTAGATTCGATGATATTTTCCGATTCGCATCCATAAATAATTTCTGCGACCGCAATTATCGGTTTGCCTTTTTCATTTAACCATGACACTTCATAATGATTCCAGCGATCGAAACCATAAAAAGGTAAAGGCAGCGTATTTATACCTAGCGCTAAACGATTTTGCACTCGAGTGATCGGCAACAAACGATCTGGATTGTAATGAAACTCATAAGTGGATTTTTTACCGAGTTCAGAATGTTCTGGATTTAGACAAGTCTTGCTCATAAATACGGTCCTAAGTGAAAAAGAGTCTGTATTTTCCCATCCTGTATGCTACACCGCAAGGCTTGGATAGGGTTTTTTTTCAACGAGGTGTAAAGAAAGAAAAGTTCCTGCGGCAATAAACATCAACCACAGCGCAATTCCGCTGAAATGTCCGGTCCATTGATAGAGGAAATTTTCCACAAGCGGTGTAGCGCCACCTATAATCGACATTCCGAGACAAAAACTTAAAGAACTGCCACGATAGCGATAATGCATAGCAAACGCATTTTTAAAATAAGCATTGGCCGGCCCTAATAAAAATTGGTTAATGACAATAAAAGAAATTAAAGAAAATAAAATCCCAGAAATTAAACGTAAATCGATAAGACGTAATAGCGGATATGTTAATACTATTAAACTTAAAGCAGCAAAACGCATAATTTTGCTGGCGGGAATTTTATCCGCAAATCGGCCCGCTATAATAGTGGTTACGATTCCAATAGAAGCAATTAAAGTTTGCAACAACATAAATTGATGATAATTAAAATATCCTTGAGTGACTAAGACGGGTGAAATAAAGGCTAAAGTGGTGGTGTAGGGGGCCGTGGAAAATCCTCCAATAAAAATTCCTGCTACTAATTCCCGCGGAAAATTTTGTATAAGATGCCGTAAATTGTGTTGTTGTAAATTAGCTGGTGTGAAGCTCGGAGATTCAATTAAATTTTTACGCGCAATAATACCGATTATTCCAATGATGCCACCAAAAATGAATGCTAAACGCCAACTCCAGGTAGGCATGCCGGGCAGGGTCAATAAAATTCCGAGTACAGATGCGCACAAAGCGCCGCATAAAGTGGCTGCGGTTAATAAGCCGCCCATTAAACCTTCATTTTTTCCCTGCGTATGCTCAACGACGTAAATTCCAGCACCGTTATATTCACCGCCGAAAAAAAACATTTGGGTAGCTTTAGCAATGATGATAATGATCGTGGCCCAGGCGCCGATGGTAATATAAGAGGGTGTAAAACCAATAATTAAAGTTGCGATTGCAATTCCATACATCGAACCTAATAATGCTTTGCGCCTACCGAATACATCGCCTAAATATCCGAATAATAATCCGCCTAGCGGTCGCGCGATCATGGAAATTAATAAAATGAAATATCCGCGCACTAATGATTCATAAGCTGAATGAGCGGGAAAAAATAACGGGGCAACTATCGGCAAAAAAATAATAAACAGCGCGCAATCATAATACTCTACCATTGTGCCCAATGCAGCAGTAAAAAAAGATTGTTTGGATATTCCAGCCATTGATTTTTCCAGCATGGTGTTCGGTGCATCCTTAGTCTACAATTAACGTGAGTTCGGATTTGCAGGCGATGATTCATCGCCTGCAAATCCGCCAACGAACGATAAGGAAAGGAGTGCCCATGTTTTTTACCAAAGTAAAAAAAATGATTATCGATGGTAAAATGGTATTAGCTGAGGATAGTAAAACATATCCACTGTACAATCCAGCTAATGGGGCACATATTGCGGATATCGCCGATGGAGGTCGGATTGATACTGAAAAAGCGATCGCAGCTGCGCAAAAGGCTTTTCCGAGTTGGGCCAAAACACCAGCCAAAGCTCGCGGTTTGATAATGCGAAAAGCCGAAGAGCTGATGCAAAAATATGTGGATGAGATTGCTCAGTTAATTACATCTGAAAACGGAAAATCGTTCCAAGAAGCTAAACAAGAAGTTTTATTTTCCTCGGGATATTTAAGTTGGTATGCCGAAGAAGGTCGACGTGCATATGGTGAGTGGGTACCTTCTCCTTTTCAGCAAAAAAGATTATTTACCTTACCAAAACCTGTCGGTGTAGTTGGCGCAATCACCCCATGGAATTTTCCCGCCAATATGATCACCCGTAAAATTGCCCCTGCATTAGCTGCAGGGTGTACTGTAGTGTTAAAACCCGCGGATACCACCCCATTAACTGCGCTGAAATTAGGAGACTTATTTCTCGAGGCAGGTTTTCCTGCGGGAGTATTTAATATTGTGACTGCTAAAGATCCCGTCCCGATTTCAACAGCAATGCTGGAAAATATGGATGTGCGAATGATTACTTTTACCGGTTCTGTGCGAGTGGGCCAATTATTGGCGGAACAATCGGCTAAACAACTTAAACGGCTTGGATTAGAATTAGGTGGCAATGCGCCGGTTATTGTTTTCGATGATGCGAAATTTTCGCATGCGGTAGAAGACACTATGTCCATAAAATTTTTACGTGTGGGTGGTGAATCCTGTATTTGTGCGAATCGTATTTACGTGCATGAAAATATTTATGAAAAATTTATCACGGCATTTACCGAAAAAGTCGCGCAATTAAAAGTAGGTGACGGTTTTACTGAAGGTGTAAGAATTGGACCTTTAATAACGCATCAAGCTTTAGAGCGTGTCACTAAATTAGTGGAAGAAACCAAAACTTTGGGTGGTCGCGTAACGTTAGGTGGATTTCCTTTAACAGAAGATAATTATAAAAAAGGAAATTTCTACGCGCCAACAGTCATCGCAGATTGTCAAGATGATTGGCCGATTGCACAACAAGAAATATTTGGACCGGTAGCATGTATTTATAAATTTAAAGATGAAAAAGAAGTTTTAGCGCGTGCGAATAATACCGTGTATGGATTAGCTGCTTATGTTTTTAGCCAGAATTTCGCGAGAATCATACGTTGTTTAGAAGGCTTAGAATACGGATTTGTCGGCGTAAATGATGGTGACGGATATACGCACGAAATACCGGTTGGCGGATTTAAATTTAGTGGTATTGGACGAGAAGGTGGCCGAGAGGGTTTACACGAATATTTAGAAACCCAGTCGGTGTTAATTAATTTAAACCATTAAAGAATTTTATTTTCTCGTCATCGTATTCTAGATCGAAGAGTAACTAGATCGAAGATCCCCCTCACCGGCATTGATGACCTACCTTTTCCTCTATGGGACAAGCGATAACATGCCGCTCTGAAAAAAAAGCCGATTTATTATCTGTGTAACCCACTATTTTACCCCCTGCATCGTCATCATAGAATATTTGATGTGCTTGGGCTGTGAGTTTAGTGAGAATACGTTCCAAAGTGTCGGCTGGAAATTCTCCTTCATAGTGGACTCGAACAGGGAAGAGTTTTAATTTCGGGTTTTCTTGTAAAGCTAAGCGTTCTGCTAGTTTTTGAGTTGCTGCTATTTCTTTAGGATCATCATCAAAAAATAAAACCAAGTCTGTTTCTGTTTCTTGAGAGGTTAACTTTTCAGTTAAGAAATCTCTTTTCCATTTGTTTGTGACTTGAGTGTTAAGAAAATAATCTTCAATAAGTTCAATATTAATTCCTGCATCGGCATACATTTTTTTAACAATAAATACAGAGTAACGATTATTTTTAAATTTCTCAATATCAAGCATGTTTATTTCTTCACTTAATTTATTTTTCTGTACCAGAGCATCCTGTTCTGAAATTTTTCCCTCTTGTATTTGTGCAGTAAGTTCAGCGAATTTTTTTTCAGCGACGCTTCTACTTTCATTTAAGAAATTAATAGAAATAGTAGTGCTAGGTCTAGCAGAGATAAAAATAAATTTAATATCTTTATTCAACGTTATAAGAGTTTGTAGGCAAGTGACTAATGACTGATTTATTATCGTTCTTACTTCGGCAATAGTTTTACGAGTTTTAAGCGTAGTTTCATCTATATCTAACAAACATTCTATCGTCATGTTAGATTTAACCAACATTTTTAACTTGCTCTGATCTGAAGCCTCAAGTTCTCCACCAGCAAAACAAGGGATGTCGAGTGCGCCTTTTTCTCGTGTGGACAGTAATATCTGACGATTACTGCTTAAAACGATCATTTGTTCTGGCTTTAAATTTGGATAATGCGTGTTGACGGTTGGCCAATCCCATTCTCCCGAGTTTGGCATGACTAATAACAGTTGCTTAAAATCGACTGCAAAATTAGCTTTGACTTTTTCTGCTATACGTTCGAAAGAGGTGTACATGCTATCTTTATAGATCCTTTGATCTCTAAATTCTTTTGCGCTAACCACTATTGTAAAATGTTGGGTAATTAAATTATGCGTTTCTTTGAGGCTATTTATTAGTAGAGTGAGGTAGTTATTAAATGCTAGATTAATTGAAGTCAATTTAATTGGAGCGTTTTCTACTTTGGCATCAATTTCTCCTTCCGTAAGTCTTACCAAAATGTCAGAAGTCATAAAAAAATAAAAAGACGTGGCTAAATTATCCGATTTTTCCAAACGTTTCACGATGAGCATCCTTACAATTTATCAATCCAAAGTTAAAATCTAGCATGACGATGTTAAATTAATATTAATCTTATTTTTAAATTTTACTCAATACGCATTCTTGGAGAGAAAGCAAACACGCATTGCATAATACGATAAATTTCTAGATAATCGTTAAAACAACAGGGAGGAATGAGATGAATAATCGCTTGCTTTTATTGACAGGTTTAGCATTATCATCACCGGCTTGGGGAACACTCTATCTTGGAATTGGAGCGGGAGTGGATACCGCGGATTATCGTCAGCGGGCCGTTATTACGAACGAAGATGCCAAAGCAATTAACGAAGCTTATTTTGCTGCGCAAGGTGGTATGGCCAGTATCTTTCTAGGATATGGTCGATATTACTACCAAAGATTTTATTTGGCTGGTGAATTGAGCGGAAGTTTGAGTGATGCGTTTTTCCGAGGTTTCAATGTCGAATTAAGAAAGGGCGCCCAATCACATACTCTATATCAGATCGATCATAATTGGGGGGTGAGTTTGTTGCCGGGTTATTTAGTAACGGATTCAACGCTGTTATATGGACGAGCTGGCTATTCTGACGGTAGATTTATTATTAGAACTACCGATATTTCATTGGCGAGTGGCACCACTTGGTTAAATGGATTTCGTGCAGGTGTGGGTATCGAAAAATTTATTACGCCGAAATTTGCCATTCGATTAGAGTACAATCATATTGTTTATGCTATGCGCACAGATACGACGATTGATCCTTTATCTAACACGACGAAAACGACAGTGGTAACACCCAACACTAATCAATTTGAGTTTGATGTGGATTATCATTTTACATAACACATTCGCTAATATGAATTCGCAAGTGCAGTAGTCAACCCTTTTGGAGGTTGTTTGCCATTTTTCCAGAAAGGGTAATGAAAACCATTTTTACCGTTGGAGGATTTATTTTCGATAGTTGCACTTTCCAACGAAACACCGAGAGGATTTTCTTTGAGTAGAAGCTGAAAAGGTGATTTTTGAGTTTGTTTAGACGGATGCGGGTCGTCTGAACCCCAATGTCGCTGTAACGTTAATCTTTTAGATTCTATTACACTCTTACCGCTGGCCAATTTGTAAAGTGCCCAGTCTATTAATAAAGGTACGATTAAGATTCCACATAAAAATTGACTAGGAATATTAGCATGATGATGGTCCCCTGTTTCGTTTTTTTCAATTGGAAGTAAAATTTCTGTTTTTTTATTATCAACGACTTCCGGTTTTTTCAAAATGTAATGTAGATCAATGCCCCATTCCGAAAGAGACCCTATTAAAGTTGAAAATAAATGTGGGAGCAAAAAAGCGTTATCTGTTTTTACCCCTTCGCTTAAACAATGTCCGACAAATGAAATAATTTGCCATAGCAAAAAACAAATATTTAAACTCACATGCCATACATAGGGAATGAAATTCAATAGAATTCTGGGAAGGGAAATCACTTTAGAATTTTCAGCATAAAAAAAATCTTCGAATGGTCGAACAAAGTTAATTTTAAAAACAATAGACATCAGCAATTTGAAGGCTCGAATATCAATATCAACTAATTCACTAATTGTTTCTATGATATTTTTTACATTAAATAAAAGAGTCATCAAAGTATAACAAGCGATGAATATCATCGTAGTGCCTTTTACCACAGCGTGGGTGAGATTAATTAAAAGGAGTTGTCCTGCAATTCCAGTTTTCCACCATGTCCCGGCTGTTGCCAAAGTTAAACCCACCATTAAGCTTATAAAGAGAATGCTACCTACAATTATACAGACTTTATTAGTAGTCGAACCTTGGTTAAATTGGGTTTTAAGCCTATTCCAATACTCGCTAAAAAAGTCATTATAAATAATTTGCATGCAAGTTCGATAGGTAAGAAATGCGTAGGAAATTGTCGCTAGAGCTGCAATTGCTGCGATGGCGATAACAGGCACGGAAAATGATAATCCTAGAAAAAAAAATATTTGATGAGCAGCTAACTGTGACACGTAAAATGCTGAATAAAATGCACCAACTGTGGAGATTAAATTAAATGTGTTAGCAATCCAAGCGTAAGTTCGCTTACGATCACATACTGCAAAAAAATAGTTACGCTTTTGCAGAAGGAGAGTGTGCTCTGCTTCACTAAACACCGTGCCGGTTGAATTTTCTATGTAAGCAATAGCTTGGCTTTCTGAATCAAAGAGTTTTTTCTTTAGTGCTACAATTTCTTGTTTATATGTTGTACGGTTGCCATGATTTTTTAGTTTTTTCCGCAGGTTTTCTAATGCTTCACGATACTGCATAAATAGGTTAGTCTGATTCAGACTAGCATTATGCGCATCAATGATGATGTCGCGAATAATTTTATGGCGTAAGCCATCGTTCGCGAGTAGGTAATTACAACCATCTATATTATTTTCGTTATAAACTTGTCCTTCGATCGCGATGGCAAATGCAGCAGAAGCTAAGGAAATCAGTGGGCATGCAACTCCAACTATTTTAAAATCTTTTAATATAAGTGCTGTGCCAGCTAAAACAAATGCGCCTTCGGTAATTGTGGCGCCTATTGTTAATAATGCGGTTAAAGTGGATGTCCAAAATGTTTTTTCTTCCATTAAATTTCGCTTAGCAGAAATTATTTAATAAATGGCCGACGACGATAGTAGCACCTCTTCTGAATAATTCGCAACAAGCCTTTGTTATAAAATCAAAAACTAAAAATCAATTAAGCTTGAAATAAGAAATTTATTTTTAGTTAATCAAGTAAAATTATTTTTTTTATAGGCGCGGTGGAAAATGAAAATGGTTCTCCTATATTTCCTGTAAATTAATGAAGGTTTTTGAGTTGATTTAATTTTTGCCATGGCTTATGCTAGGCTTAAATCCCTTCAAGTATGAGAATTTTATAATTTATGTTATCCACTCCTTTGCATAATTGGACTCCTACTTTGCGCTCCATTGGTTTAAGCGAACATTGTCAAAAAGATATTTGGCTAAAAATGGAATGTTTTCAACCTGTTGGTTCTTATAAGATTCGGGGCATTGGACGCTTATGCCAATATTACGTGCGCTGCGGCAAAAAGGGGTTCGTATCCTCAAGTGGTGGCAATGCCGGTGTCGCAGTCGCTTATGCGGGGAAGCGTTTAGGTGTAAAAGTAGACGTGTTTCTGCCAATTACCAGTCATCAAATTTTTATCGATGCTATCCGTTCCTATGGGGCGACGGCGCATGTAGGTGGAGCGGCCTGGGATGAAGCACATGAGGCAGCGCTTAAATATGCGAAATCGATGGATGCAGCGTATATTCCACCCTTTGATCACCCCCTCATTTGGTCAGGTCATGCTACTTTGATTGAGGAAATCGCTCGTGAGGGAATGGTACCGGACGCTATTGTGGTGGCTGTCGGTGGTGGAGGTTTGGCTTCGGGAATTTTGGAAGGAATGCATCAGGTAGGTTGGTATGATATTCCTTTATTTGCTGTGCAAACCGAAGGTGCAGCTTCGCTTTATCAATCGATCAAAGAAAATAAACCCATTGTTTTAAGTACGGTAAATACGATCGCCACATCACTTGCCACTAAACGCATAACACCACAATTACTCGATTGGACTAAAAAACATTCAGTTACTCCATTAATCGTTTCCGATAAAGCCTGTGTTTTGGCAATAAAAAGATTCGTAGATCATCAACGGGTTTTGGTTGAACCTTCTTCTGGGGCTGCACTATCTGTTGTATATGATCAGCATCCAGAATTAGAAAAATATCAATCGATACTCGTTATCGTTTGTGGTGGCATTGGAATTTCCCTGGATTTATTAGAAAATTACATGCGTCGATTTAATCTTGTCGAGCAAGCATGAAAAAAATCTTTTTATTTTGTATTTTTTTACTGTTGGCTAATAATATTTTTGCTTGTACCAGTTGGTCAACGCTCAATGGCGAGAATAATACTGTTTTATTAGCAAAAAATCGTGATGAATTACCTTATCAACGACAAGCGGTAATTTTAAAAAAACCATCACACGGATATGTCTATTTAGCGCTAGTTTCTATTAATGATAATAATCCAGGAATACGCGCTGGCATCAATCAAGCGGGATTAGCGGTGATGAGTTTGTCGGCGAGCGCAATGGAAAAAGCACAACGTCGAGGTCGTGGCGGAGCGATTAAAAAAATGTTAACGCATTGCGCTTCAATTTCCGATGTCATTAAACAACAAAATTTTTTGTTTGCTGGCCAAAAACCCGATTTTTATATGCTAGCTGATCCACATCAAATTGCGTATGTGGAAGTAGGACCACAAGGCCAATTTAATATAGCGGTGCGCAATCGTGGTGATTTATATCACACGAATCATTATCTCAGTCCAAGATTCAGTACGAGTAATGAAAAAGCGGTGGAGAGCAGCCATGTTCGCTATCAACGCATTGCTGCTATTATGCAGGCTCACCAAAATCGCCCGTGGTCGTTTACAAATTTTATTGCGGTGAGTCGCGATCAGACTGCTGGTCCGAATAATAGTATTTGGAGAGTGGGAACGGGTGGCGTGCGGACATTATCGACTTTTGTAGTTAGCATCCCCAAGAATAATAGTCCACCGACCGTTTATATTTATTTGGCGACTCCGGGACAAATGGGTAAAAAAATCCAAATTAATTTAACGCCACAAATTTGGCACTTCGCAGGGACAGAAAAAGTATTATTACAATAACGTGAGCTAAGATTTATTTTATATACGGCGGTAGCTGATCTGGTTGCGAATAAATTTTTGTCTCAGGAAAATATTCGGCATACAACTGCACTTTCCCTGCAACTTCTGGCCCTGCAATTTCGGCAATGAATGCTAAAGCTAAATCTACACCGGCTGAGATTCCCGCTGATGTCCAGATGTTTCCATCTCGTGTGTAACGTTGACGCATGACTTTGACGTCGGGGAATTGGCGTAATCTATCGATGGAGGCCCAATGGGTGGTAGCCTCTTTGTGTTGGAGTAAATCTGCAGCTTGCAATAGAAAAGCTCCGGTGCACACGGATAAAATCTGCTGGCAGCGAGGAGCTTGATTTTTTATAAATGAAATTAACCTTTCATTATTCACTTCTTTGCGGGTACCTTGTCCACCTGGTACTACTAAATAATCTAATTGTGGACAATGGGCGTAATCAAAATGGGGCTGCAGTGTTAAACCATAAAAAGTTTTAACTTCATTAGTTGTAGCACTCACAGTAAATGTTTGTGGTCCATTATAATATTTACTCCAAATTCCAAAGATTTCCCAAGGGCCAACTAAATCCATATCTTCAACATCATCGAAAATTAAAAAACCACAATTTATTTTCATTTGGAATTCCACGCTGTGAATAAATTAAGTTTAAGGATAGACTAATAGAAAGACATTTACCACTCATAGTCAAGCGACAAGAAATGTGTAACAATTCCATTCTATTTGCCAGCAGGAAAACTTCTTGATGAATTTATCGCAAAAAATAGCACAAATGTTGATGATTGGTTTTAAGGGTGAGAGTTTAGAAGAAAATAGCCCTATTTTTCAAGATTTAATCCAGCAACGGATTGGTGGAGTTATTTTATTTGATCGTGATCCTTTTACTTTGGAATTAAATAGCCGCAATATTCGATCTCCAACCCAGCTAAAAAATTTAATTCAGCAATTACAAACTGCTGCAGGTAATGATTTATTAATTGCGTTGGATTATGAGGGTGGTGATCAACCCATTAGTGATAGACCCCGTTTGGGAGTGAGTCGTTTAAATTCCGCCTATGGATTTCCAGAAACTTACACGGCTAAAGCATTTGCGAAATTGCCATTCGAGGAGGCCGTAACAGTGGCAGCTTTAATGGCCGAAACGGTTAAAAATCTTGGAATTAATGTGGTTTTTGCACCTGTGGTAGATGTGACTTTATTTCCCGGGCAGTCTTGTGTGGATTTAGTAGAGCGATCTTTTTCCGATGAGGTCGATAAAGTTATTGCATGCGCTAATTTATTTATTTCTGCTTATCAGAAAAATAATATTGCATGTTGTCTGAAACATTTTCCCGGATATGGAAGTGCACGCAAGGATACGCATTTTAGTCCTTCCGATATAACGTCCACGTGGAATCGCGATCTTGAATTGCGGCCTTATCAGATATTTAATGCTAAAGCAGATATGGTGATGACTACGCACGTGAGTAATCGTCAACTCGACCCCAGTGGTTTGCCTGCGACATTATCTCAAAAAATGTTGCAGGATTTATTGCGTGTGCAATTAAATTATCAAGGCTTAATTGTTGCTGATGATTTACAAATGAAAGGGCTCACAACTTCATTTTCGTTAACTGAAATTGTCGAGCTTGCGATTAATGCTGGGAATGATATTTTATTATTTGGAAATATGCTGGAATACGATGCAGATATTGCGAGTCGTGTGATTTCTATTGTAATGGAGTTAATAAAAATTGGGAAAATTTCCGAACAACGTATCGATGATTCGTACCAGAAAATTTTGACGTTAAAAAATAAATTAAACATTAAAACCCAGCAATGCTCGATATCCCCTTTCTCCTCGATTTAAATAGGTTGTGAAAAAAAGTTAGGTTAACTTTTTTGTAGAATTTGTCATAGCGTCTGCATTTGTGTGTGGGCCCGCCTTAACTGTATTTCTAAGTCCAGTACTGCTTACTCTAAACTTAAACATAATCGTTTTTTATACCTCTGAATATATTCGTAAAAATTATCTTTTTACTCAATGAGTTCCATCTCAGCAGAAAACTGTGCATTGTCTATACTTATAGTATAAAAGTGGAGAAATGTAAGCAGTAGATTTTAAAACATAAATGCATATAAAACAGGCTTTTACAAGACATGTGTTGATTTTTTATACAAAATATAAACAAAAATGTCTATAATTGATATATGAAGGTGAAGTAATGAGTATAAATCCAAATAATATGGCTCAAGGTCCCAGCGACTTAGAGAACCCGGCGGTTGGGCAAGGTGCGCATCCCGAGTCTTTGTCCGCTGTTGAGAACATTTACACCTTTGAGCCCACTGTAGCTGGTTTTACTTTTTATAGCACAATTCACCAGGGCCGAGACGTTATCGTTAAAGAATCCTGGAACACTCACGTTGGCGGCGCTTTTGCGAATCCAGCCCAAGAAGGTATGGAATTTCACATCCATCCTGAATTGATAGCGGGTGTGCGCCCATTAGGGGACGGGTTTTTCAACTATTCTGCAGAAACAGCACGTATGCTCATGCCTTCCTTAGAATCTTACCGCGGGTCGGGTTCTATGGAAGGCCAAGGCGTCAATCCTTATGGAGTATCGACGGGTCGGGCCGACTCAGTGGCTATAGCAGGCCAAGCTCCTGCGGCTGTCGACACCCTCAATCAATATGCCCCCTCTGTTGCCACGTCAAGTGGCACGCCTACGGTTGGAGCTCATCCAACCGAAACCGCAACTTCACTTTCAACACCTTCAAATTCCCATTTATACCCCGTCGATTTTAACACGGAGACGCCTCCTGGAACTCAACCGGAGAATCCCACGGTGAGTGGTCCACCATCAGGGGAGGAACAACCTCCAGCAGAGTCACCATCCAATGAGGGCCCTGTTGTGCCTCCTACGGCAGGACCATTGGCAGAGGATGTTAAGACCACTTGGACAGGGAATGTATTAGCGGGGGCCTCCGATCCCAACGGTGGTATGGCCGTAGTAGGCTTTAGTGCAGGGCCTGTGGGGCAAGATGTTGCAACCCAACTTGGAACTGCGCATTTAGAAGCTAATGGTGATTTTAGATTTCAATTAAATAATTCAATGCCCGAAATTCAATCATTAGGGGCTGGCTCCTCGATCTCTGAGGTTTTCACATTCACAGCCACCGACAGCCAAGGTGTAACGGTTCAGCAAACCATCCGCATGGATATCGCGGGGACCAATGATGTGGCTGTAATCACTGGTGAAGATACCGGGGCGGTAAAAGAAGACGGACAACTTTCTGTAAGCGGGCAGCTAAATATTAGCGATATAGACACGGGTGAAGGCGCTTTTAATGCGGGAACTATTACGACGTCTATGGGTACAGCGACAATTGATGAGTCAGGCGCTTGGCTTTACACACTCAATAATAATCAGCCCTCAGTTCAATCATTAAGGGAAGGCCAATCAATAACGGACACGTTCAGGGTGACGAGCTTAGACGGAACCATTAAATCAATTTCAGTAACGATTGAGGGTACCAATGACGCTGCTGTTATTGCTGGCACAAATTCTGGAACAGTAAAAGAAGATATGGCGCTAAATGCCAATGGCACCTTAACGGTGAGTGATCCCGATGCTGGTCAAAATACATTTACCCCAGCAACCCTCGTGGGCACGCATGGAACCTTAGACTTAGCAGCGAATGGTCAGTGGAGCTATACCCTCAATAATGACAGTACAACAGTGCAATCCATGGGTGCCAACGACTCTGCACAAAATATATTTAACGTCA
>Ga0351867_10005_pt1 | contig 115482 bp, 108 predicted proteins | sample TotcelHFGM3001M8_FD_206779 | JGI IMG/M metagenome (GOLD analysis project Ga0351867, IMG submission 206779) | Enriched cells from coal bed in the Powder River Basin, Montana, United States - Total cells FGM rep2 HSBNCT.FGM.300.1.M8 ...
ATGCAGAATTAATCATCGCAGGTGGTGTAGAAAGTATGACGCGTTCGCCTTGGGTCATCTCAAAATCTACCACAGCATTTGCGACCGATGCACAAATGTTTGATTCTAGTTTTGGCTGGAGATTTATTAATAAAAATATGCAAGAAAAATATGGTATTGATAGGATGGGAGACACTGCGGAAAATCTAAATGATATTCATGGTATCTCGCGTCAACATCAAGATGAGTTTGCATTTTTGAGTCAGCAAAAAGCGGCGAGCGCTCAGCAAAAAGGCCGCTTTGAATTAGAGATAATGCCACTCGAAATTCCACAATATAAAGCAGATCCGAAAATTTTTGCAGCAGATGAATTTATGAAGCCTAATACCACGCTTGAAATTTTAAATCAATTGAAACCCGCATTTCGTGCAGGAGGTTCTGTTACGGCTGGCAATTCATCGGGATTAAATGATGGCGCAGCTGCTTTATTATTTGCGTCAGAAGATGCAATAAAAAAATATAATCTCAAACCGCTCGCACGCATTATTGCGAGCGCGGCGGTTGGTGTTGAACCCAGAATTATGGGTATTGGTCCTGTGCCTGCGAGTAATCTTGCTTTAAAAAAGGCGGGATTGGGCATGCAGGATTTGGACATCATCGAATTGAATGAGGCATTTGCGATTCAGGCGTTAGCGTGTATTCGTTCTTGGAATTTAAAAGATGATGATCCTAGAATAAATCCAAATGGTGGTGCCATTGCGTTAGGTCATCCGTTAGGAATGACGGGTGCTAGAATATTATTAACGGCAGCCCTTGAACTTCAGCAACAAAATAGAAAATTGGCGTTAGTGACGTTATGTGTGGGAGTAGGGCAAGGATATGCAGTCATTATAGAGAAAGTTTAATAGCAATTACTACGTTTGCTATATTACAAAAAACCTCAATAACTTGTGGAGTGCGTTATGCAAAATTGTGAAGTATGCGGTAATCAATATGACAAATGTTTCGAAGTGACTATGCAAGGAAAAAAACATACCTTGGATTGTTTTGAGTGTGCCATCGCTTTATTAGCGCCTGAGTGTGACCATTGTCACTGCAAAATCATCGGTCATGGTGTAGAGCAAAAAGATAAAATGTTTTGCTGTGCGCATTGTGCGAAAGAGGAAGGCCCGACAACGTTGAAAGATCGTTCTCATTAACCAGCATTAATTCAAAGAATTAAGGACGATTCTGAATTGCTATAATAAGATTTAAGACCAATAAGGTAGGAACGATTATGGACGCACAAAATAGAAATGCACCTCATTACGATATTCAGAAAATAAAACAAGAAGCACGTCAGTCCCTCGATTGTGGATCAGTTACCAAAGATTATTCGTTAAATGTTGAAGAAGCTTGTAAAATTTTAAATGCAGCGTTGGCTACCGAAATTATGTGCGTTTTACGTTATCGACATCATCAAATTATTGCTAAAGGAATCGATTGTATTCAGGTGGCCTCTGAATTTGAAGAGCATGCGATTGAAGAGGAACGCCATATGTTAATGATTGCAGAAAGAATCAATCAATTAGGGGGAAATCCTGATTTTAATCCTGCAACGATTATGCAACGAACCGTGACAGAGTACGGAAATTCAGAAGATTTGATGGAATTAATTAAAGAAGATCTTGTAGCGGAAAGAATTGCCATTTCAGTTTATCGCAATATGATTAATTGGTTTGGCGCGGCAGATCCGACGACTCGTCGAATGTTAGAGGAAATTTTGCAGGATGAAGAAGATCATGCGAATGATTTAGCGGATCTGTTGTCGTAGCCTGGATCGAAGAGTAGCCTGGATCGAAGAGTAGCCTGGATCGAAGAGTAGCCTGGATCGAAGATCCAGGATCTTTTTCCCGGATCGATCCGGACTATAATTTACTATATTTTCTCTACCCACCCAAATGGATCAGGCAGTTCTCCCAATTGAATCGCCATTAAAGTATCATAAATTTTTTGCGTAAGCGTTCCAATATTTCCATTATTAAAAATAACTTCTTCGCCTAAAGAGCTTAATGATGCAATTGGAGTCACGACAGCGGCGGTTCCTACACAAAAGCATTCAGTGGCCAATTTTGCTTCGTCAACTGAAATATCTTTTTCTATCACTTCTATCTCTAATAATTCACGTGCCAGACGAATAACAGAGTCTCGTGTAATGCCTGGTAAAATAGAGCCAAGCTTCGGTGTTAAAATTTTATTATCGATAACGCAAAAGAAATTTGCTGAACCAACCTCTTCGATATATTTGGATTGCGCCGCATCTAAGTAAATACATCCACTAAAACCTTCAGCTTTAGCTTTTTGTAAAAAAGGTAAAGTACCCGCATAATTTCCAATATATTTAATATTACCAGTGCCTTTGGTTGCAGAACGATGATACGCATCACAAATTAATACGCGAATCGGTGTTAATGTTCCACCCTTATAATAAGGTCCAACAGGCGAAGTATAAACTAAAAAAGTATATTCCGGCGCTGGAGAAATACCTAAAATTGCACCCGTGCCCCATAAACAGGGACGAATATAGAGGCTGCCTTTTTTATAGGGTGGAACGAATTCTGAATTTATTTGCACGAGCTTTTTTATAGCACCAATGAATAATTCGGTTGGCACAATGGGCATGCATAAACGTTCGGCGCCTTCAGCGAAACGCTCAGCATTGGCAAGTGGTCTAAATAGCACTATATCACCGTTTTGCGTACGGTTCGCTTTCATACCTTCGAAAATGCCTTGGCCATAATTTAAAACGCCTGCGGCCGGTGAAATTTGGAAATCACCAAAAGGTAGAAACTCCTGTTGATTCCACTGGCCATCAAGCCCAGCTTTGGCCATAAACATGGTCTTCGTAGGAGTGAGATTAAAACCAAATTTTTCCCAGTCTAGAATCAATGTCATAGGATGTTCCTGTATAATGTTAATTGCTTCATCTCCAGGTTAGGGATGCGAGTAAAGTACCATACTTTAAAAGGAGATCGTATAGGAATCTGGGTTGAGATGGCAGCCAATATGTGCTAATATTGTACACCTATGAGAACACCGGAGAAAACTCGCGTCAACGTTAACTTGTTAATAACTATAAAGAACTTTGGGACGGGTTAGTATGTTTAACGTGTATAACGGGGACTCCTTTTCATTGGATGATATTCATCACTTTCAAGAGAAAGGTTCCAGTGTAATTCGAAGTGTTCCTTTCGGAAATTTAAATAAAAGTACCATTTTTATTGGACAAGAAGGATTTCAATTATTATTAGATGAAAATTTACATGGATTGGGTCATCATAATTATAAACCTGCCTATTTATATTTATCCGGAAAATATTATAAAATTTATAAAAATACCCAAATAATTTCTAGTCATGTTAATACGATTAAAGAAAATAAAATTCCGACGCCCATAAAAGCGATTGCTAAATCCGCTAAAACACCAGGACATTTTCACTGGCTAGTGCTACAAAAACTTAAATTTAAAAATGCGAATCCACTAGCAAAATATATTCGCGATCATGCGCAAATCACTAATTCATTTTTAGATATTCTGAGTCAATCTTTTTTAAATGCTTTTCATCAATATGTGGATAATGAAGGTTATGTCTATACCCATTTACAAAACGATGAGCAACGCAAGCAACAAATTTATGTGAACGACACCAAAGGTGAAATTAGCATTGAAAATACCAAACTCGTACACCTGGCCAATGAATATTGGTTGGATTGCATTTATGGAATTTCGGGTGAAAATTTAGAGTTTAGACCTGGAATCATTTTAGGTGGTGTACCATTGACTTTATTGATTTGCTTAATTGAAGCAAACAAAATTAAATTTAAAAATAAAGTTTCATCGGTAAATTTATTTGTGTTTACAGGTGGAAAATTAATGGATTATCTACTGGTGGATACAAAGATTGCACCAGATAACCAAGTATGGTTGCAGCAAATGTTTTCCCAATTTATTGATTATTATCCCGCATTAGCTCCTACAAAGATTAATTTATTTCTTATTTCAACTTCTGCTATGGGGAAATTATTGACGACCAAACTATCGGTCGCAAAAAAATGTGATGAGGTGATTCAAGATCTCAGCAAAGCCGCTAATTTGCCTGTAGATAATCATGAATTATCGCAATATGATTTAATTGCTAAACATAAAAAATTATATTTTCCTGACCATGCCCGCGCCGTTAGCCAGGCTACTTTAAATGATTTATTGAAGGCAGCATAGCACATAAGCAAGCGATTTCTTTAATTGAAAACCACCATCTTACCGGCGGATCAGTTCAGGGAGTGGGGGGAGTGCTAGATATGTCCTCCTTTTTTTTCAATTCGGCTCTACGATTCTTTAACTTAGTTTTATACACATTAAAAAGACCCTTTTCTATCATATTTGAAACCCCGGTTATGGCATTTTCTTCTTTTGTATCGCTACCAGTCTGATTAAGCTGATTTAACATATTGGGTCGTCTTCGCGATACAGGTTCTTTTAATTTTGGAATATCATCCTCTAATAATATTGCGAGAAGCTCAGGCTCTTTTTCAGCCTGCTGAGTAGCCAGGTCGTGCATTTTGTCAGTTTCTAAATTATTGGTAATTGAACGTACTGCTTCTTTACCTTTTTTTGTTTTTTCTGTATTAATGCGTTGATCCACCTGCATGAGTTGTTGAAGACGCCCCGAGGCAAAATAAACATTTGCTGCAGAATGTTCATGAATCATTTTAAAATTAAGATTCAGACTTTTTAAAAATAATTTAATTGAGGAATATAATATTAAAAGTTGACTCAAGGTAACTTTTAACGGATTCTTTATTTCGATAGCTGCATAGAGTTTCTCACGTTTGGCATAAATAGTTTTTGCTGCTTGTAGAATTTTATCGTCGGATGAAATTGGTTTGTTGTCACAATGCCAGATTAATATGGTCAATAAACGGATTCTTTGTATAAATGACTCATACGCTTGACGATTTTTTTTATCCAAAATATCATCCAGGCTGCATTGGTGAGAATCTAGCTCTTGAATGACTTTTCCTCTTAATTTAAGAAATGCCTCGTTCTCATCAGTGGATTCCTTTTTCACGTCCTTTGAAAAATCATCTAATTTATCTTTGACGTCTGCAACCCATTGCATTATTCCATTATCATCTTGAATGGTAGTGGGAGAATGCAATGGATCAACGGGTTTAGTATTTTCGTCCTGTATATTTTCATATTCCGGAATCTGTTCATTGCTATTAGCGGGTGTGAGATCAACCCTTGGAAGATCAAGCATCCCTGGAAGATCAAGCATACTCGGGCAGGGAGTGTTTATCATGGGATTATGTGGATCGACAGGAGTAGGAGGAGCAGTGGGAACAACCTCTTTTTTTGAAAACCATCGCCGAACTTTTTCGACTACATTTGCAAAAAAATTGGAGACTGCGTTGTAAATTTGTTTTAGAGTCATAATTAGGATTCCATTCAAAATTAACCTTGCTAAAGTATATCCGAACAATATTAACCAATAATTAAACCCAAAATTTTTATTAACTCGTAATTGCTTGACAGTCTTCTGATTTTCCACCTATTTTATATCTATTCAATTTTCAAGAAACGGAGATCGCATGGAATATCGTCGTTTAGGTCATTCGGGTTTGATGGTTCCTGTTTTAAGTTTTGGTACGGGTACATTTGGTGGCACAACTGAATTTTTTAAACGTTGGGGTGGCATTGATGTTAAGGAAGCAACGCGTTTAGTTGACGTTTGTTTAGAAGCTGGAGTTAATTTATTCGATAGCGCAGATGTATATTCAAAAGGAGCTGCAGAAGAAATTTTAGGAAAAGCTATAGAAGGTAAACGAGACAAGGTTCTGATTTCTACCAAAGGCTCTTTTGCGACAAGCGAAAATGTTAATGATGTAGGTTCATCACGTTATCATTTAATTTCTGCATGCGAGGCGAGTTTAAAACGATTAAATACCGACTATATCGATATTTATTTTATGCACGGATTTGATGCTTTAACACCCATTGAAGAAACGCTCAACACACTCAATACGCTCATTCAAACTGGAAAAATTCGTTATATTGGATGCTCGAATTATTCAGGTTGGCAATTGATGAAAGCGATCGCTACAGCGGATAAACATAATCTAGCCCGCTATGTCGTTTATCAAGGTTATTATTCATTAATTGGTCGTGATTATGAATGGGAATTAATGCCACTCGGTATCGATCAAGGTGTCGGATTAATGGTTTGGAGTCCATTAGGGTGGGGAAGATTAACGGGCAAAATACGTCGTAATCAACCGATCCAAGAAGGACGTATTCAAGCCGGAGGCTCAAGTGGTGGACCTAAAGTGGATAATGAATATCTATATAAAGTTATTGATGTATTAAATGAAATCGCAGGGGAAACCGGTAAAACTATTCCGCAAGTTGCAATAAATTGGTTACTACATCGTCCAACCGTATGTAATGTTATTATTGGTGCGCGTAATGAAGAACAGCTACGCCAAAATTTAGGAGCAGTGGGTTGGAATCTTACCCCACTGCAAATGGAAAAGCTGAATGCCGTTAGCGAACTTTCGCCGATTTATCCGTATTGGCATCAAGCGCAATTTGAGCGAATACCGAAAATCGTATGAAGATATTCTGGCGGGATTTTACCCGCCAATATTGGAAACAAGCAACCGTCATTAAAAATATTTTCGCGCATTTAATTACAGAACGAGAAATTTTTGATGCTCTGATTCATGCAAGCGAAAATATTTTGCAAGATGAATCCATTCGATTGCGTTTATATTCAGGGAAAATAGGGAAGGATGCAAAAGAACAATTTGAGTTATTGCCCACCAAAAACGACGACTCATTCACGGATTTTTTACAACGGTACCTTGCAGTAACCGAAGAATCAGAAGTTTGTTTGATCTTAAATCATTTACAAAGACACTGCGCGCCTGAAGTTTGGTTTAGAATCCGAAAATTTTTAGAAGCACTTTATCCTTTCATAGGGATACCATCGAGTACTGCCGACATGGTGGTATTTTTAGGAAATTATGCCGCTACGCCATTTGGTGTGCATTATGATTATGCGTCAGTAATGAGTTTGGTGATTGCGGGCTGTAAAAGATTTTTGGTTTGGCCTGCAGAATTTTTTAAGGCTGAGAATTTCGAGATTGATCCGATTAATCACAGTATTCAAGATCTGGATATTTCATTATATCGTGAATATGCGACAGAAGTGGTGGGTTATCCTGGCGATATTATTTTTTTACCTGAACGTGCGTGGCATATTGCGGTATCAGACCCGAATTTTAATTTATCTGTTTCCATTGGTTTGTTTAATAATGAAGTGCCAACGCATGATTCATTAGATATGCTCACGCGATTTTCAGCTTCTGGTTTTAAAATAATTCCAGCATTACGCAATCCAATTAAAATTTTTTCAAATAATAAATTCATTTCTAGTGGTTTTAAAATTATTTGGATTAAAAATAATGATGTGATTTATTATGCGATTAATGGTCATTTATTTAAATATTTTTATTCTGAAAATATCGAAAAAATTGCGAAATTAATTAATCAAAAAAATAAATTTCAAGTTGCCGACATTTTAAAATTCGGCGATGAAAATTTAATAAAAGATTTTCTGCAGAAAATTTATCAAGCACGAGGAATTGAAATTTCCTCTTAATTCTATCTTCATTTTTAAACATTAAAATTATATTAAGTGTAATGCCAAGATATGGAATTTGATTTCTATAGGCACAAATATTTATGTGTAACGCTACATTTTTTAATTCATTTAATAAATTATTAATAAACAGCTGGTAGAATTTAACCAATAGAAAATTTTTATCTGGAGAAAAAGATGCCAGCGTCTAAATCACAATTTTTAGTGCTAACCTCAACTCACCCACTGACTGTTTTGCCTTCTCCATCCTTTCTGGAGGGTGCGACTGGACAGTTTATGACCGTTCTGAAAGATGGTTTTAGTTCTGAGCAAGATGCTATTGAGTATGCTCAAAAGGAATCTAATGAAAGTAAAAAGAATTTTTATTTGGTCCAGCTCCAAGAAGGATCTCCTTTCATAGGCACTTTTTCTACCATAGAAAAAAACAAAGTAACCGCATATCCAGTCGGTAACACTCATCCTAAACTCCTTCTTAAAGAGGGCCGAGGGCTTGAGATACTGTTTCCTCAGTTCAAAGACCTGACTGACGAAGAAAAACAGATCATAGCTCCCAGTAAACTTAAGAAAACTACGCTAGGTTCCCTTGTAAAACAAAGAATTGAAGGAGTATCACAACAGTTGAAGGATTCAGCAGGTGTGAGCCCTATACGAACTAACTCTCAATCACCTTCTTCAGCTTCGTCGCCTAGAGAAACGTCAACATCATCAAATCAGCCACGGCCTAGCAGTTCAGAGGATAGCTTAGATGTTATAGATCTTGTTGATAAATTGTTTACTGCAGCAGCCCAATCTAAGAAAATTGACACTACGAGTGATTTAACTAATCAGGGCGCTTTATCTACATCAAGTGGGAATGCACTTTCTACCGCTAATTCATCATCCATATCCAGTGTGGATTCATCACCCTCGGGGAGCGGTGCGACCACCCCATTTGAAAACCTACCTATGTCTAATCCATCTGAAGCATCTACTTCAAGTTCCCAGAGTGGTTCAACAGTTGTTGCTATGGATGGTGAGGTAGAAGGATTTTTCCTAATGACACCCGAACAGCAGGGTGATGAAATAATTTCATCGCTTCAAGAGGTTGTGGAAAACCGGAAGAATAAAAAACCTACTCCGTCTGATTCTAAGATTGATGAAATAAGACTTGTCGAAGTTTCTTTAGCTCAACCAAAAGAAGAACCAAAATTATTAGTAGAACATCCCATTATTACTAGAATTAAACAAGAAATAAAACGATTAGAAAGTACTAAAGATAAAGCATTATTTCTCAAACCAGACGCGAAAATTGATGTTTTAAACCAATTGCTGGAGAAACTTAGAAATAAAGCACCTGAAAAATTTGCTGAGATCATTCTAGAATGGCAAGTTAAAGAAAAGATGGTTTCACGCGAGAAAGAGATTGTTATCGGTAAAAATGGAGAATCAGAGAATACAAAGTATTCTGTTAAGGTACACCCGGGTATTATTAAAATAGGAAAAGATAAAGATCATATTAAAGATGTCCGTGGCGGCTCTAGAAATGATGTCATTGACCATCATCGTAATCTTTTCTCTTTCTTCGGTAAAACCAAAACAAGACAAATGGTGGATGAAATTGAAAAAGCAGCTCAGAAAATTGCGAAACCGTAGTTAATGCGAATGCCAGTTTTATACATTCTATAAAACTGGTATCCTAATGCATAAAATAAAAAATGATTCTTTTATTTTAATGTGTTTCTGGTCTAGCATTTGTTAAAATACATCCCCAATTAATAACGTAAAAACACACGAGGCAAATCATGAAAAAAACATTAATTATAACCGCTTTTTTATTAGTAAACATTTCGACATCGGCTTTGGCTTTTAATCTCGATAATCGTGCTAATCACGAAGTACATGTATGGTGTCCTACTCCATTTAGTACTTATCACACCTCTGTCAAATCACATAGCTCAAAAGAAGAAAAAGGCCACTCTGATATGGTGCTTTGTGCAGAATGGTCAGATAAAAAAGATCCGTTTTACAAAAATTGCTGTGAAGTTCGTTCTCACGGACAATTTGTTATTAACGGCAACTACAAGACAGACTCTAATCCTTCAACGTTCTGTCATTAAACTCTTGCGTAGCCTGGATCGTTAGATCCAGGAAACATTAATAAAAATTCCTGGATTTAACGATCCAGGCTACGGTGGATTTTATATAAAAGGCAGAGTATACCAAGTCGCTTTTCCTTTCCCATGACGTGCTAATTGATTGCTTTTGACAAGCTCACTCAAGTGTTTTTTTAACGTATTTCGGTTAGCATTAGTTATTTTCTCAATATCGCTAATGGTCAGGCGTCCATGTTCGTGAACTAACGTTACAATTTCATTGGAAAGAACAGATTGACGAAGATTTATTAATTTCTCGCGTGAAACTTTTTGCTCTAGATGCCGCTTTTGTTTTTGTAATGATCGTAAAAAGAAAATAAGCCATGGCATGAAATTAGGGTTTGGCTTTTTTAATGTTTGTTGCGTTTGGCGCAGAGCTAGATAATAGTTTTCTTTATTGCGTTCTATGATACTTTCTAACGAGCTGTAAGGTACATATAAATAACTTGATTTTAAAAGCAAAAGAGTGGTTAATATTCTCGATAATCTTCCATTTCCATCTTGAAATGGATGAATTGCTAAAAAAACCACGGCAAATATTCCAATTATGAGTAAGGGATGTAGGATTTGTAATTCAAATTGTTCTCGACACCACAAAATTAATTCTTGCATTCGCAGTGGAGTTTCAAACGGAGATGCAGTCTCAAATATAATTCCTAAACTTTTGCCGGTTTCATCAAATGCTTCAACATTGTTAGAAAGTTTTTTATATTCACCGCGATGCTTTTCATCTTTGTGGGAAAACTTAAGTAACCAACCATGTAATTGTTTTATGATATTCTCTGAAAAGGGCATATCTTCAAAATTTTGAAAAATTTCAGCACAGACATAGGCATAACCAGCAACTTCTTGTTCGTCTCTGGAGGAAAATGAATTATTTTGTAATTTAGATAAAAGCCGTTCTACTTCTTGATCTGAAAGTTTAGAGCCTTCGATACGAGTTGAAGACCCGATACTCTCAATAGTGGCTACTTTTCGGAGTGCTTCTAATCTTTCAGGCGCCAGACGCCCGTATAGTTGCCAAGCACCTTTGAATTCCTCAATCTCGGCAATTAATGCCAGAATTTCTGCTGTTATGACTAATTTTGAGAGATTTCCGATCATTGGGCTACCCATATATATATCTGATTATACCCAATTATATCCAATTATACCCAATATTGCCACTCGCTCAGGGGTTTCCCTATCCATATCAGCATATTAGGCTCCGGCATTTAATTGAATGAAATCTGGAATAAAAATATTTTCCAAGAATTTTTCCATTGAATTTCGAGCTCTAAAAATAGAGTTATGAGTAATCATCGTTTTAGCAAGCATGATGGGTGGCACGAGAATCCATTTATCGCCGTGTCGATTTGTGAATAATTGAAGATTTCTTAATGAAAATATAAGTAAAAGCGCATCCAATCGCGGCAAAGATTATGATAACAATCATCGCATAAAATAGCGCGCGCGTATTAATTGATTTTGCAGTTTGTGTTAATAATAAAAGTTTATCTGAAGTTAATTGTGAAATTTTAGTATTACCCGCCAACAAAAGATTAACTTGCTCGCGTGGAATATTTTTATAATCAGTTGATGAATTTAGAAATTGTGCAAGATGAAAATTATAATAGCTCGAAGTAATGGCGCTTAAAATAGCGATCCCAAGTGTTAATGCGAATTGTCTTACCGTACTCAATGCACCCGATGCCATTCCTGTTTGTTCCGGTTCTACAGCTGTCATTACAACTATGGAACTATTTGGAATAGCTAAAGGTAAGGCAAAGCCAAAAGCTACTAAACCTAGTACTATCCAAAAATAATTTTGTAAATTAATGGTTGCGACTATCCAACAGAGAGAAAACAATAACAAAAAAGTACCCGTTAATAGGGGAGCGCGAGAACCGGATTTATCCCGCCAAGCGCCGCCGAGGGTTGGAATAAAAATAAAAGTGAGTGTTGCCGGAAGTAATGCAAGACCCACCGTGGCGGGAGAAAATCCAATGCTGATTTGTAGCCATAACGCCCAAAAAACTATTGAGGTTAAACAAACACAAGAACAAAATAAAATAATATTTCCGGCTAGGAAATCTTTTTTCTGAAATAATCGTATTTCTAATAGTGGTTCTTCAGCTGCCAGTTCAATTTTAACAAATAAACACAATCCCAAAACGGCAATGATAAATAACCCAATAATCCAATAATTACTCCAGCCCCAAACAGCACCTTGCATAATCGCAATAATTAAGGCACTAAAAGATAAAATAAAGCTGATGAGACCTGCAGTATCAAATTTTTTGATTTTAGTTCTGATATCTTTTTCTATAGCGGATAATGTGAAATACAAACAAACGAGACCTATAGGAATATTGACCCAAAAAAAGTAACGCCAATTCAAGAATTCAGTTAATACTCCGCCAATAAACGGACCCATCGCATAGAAAAAATTGGAAACGGTCAGCACGAGGCCAAATGCTTTGCCAAATTCATTGTCGGGAAAACCACGATGGATAAGCACCATAATGCAAGGCATCAAAAGGCTCGCGCCAATGCCTTGAAGAAATCGTCCGCCGAGCATCATCCATGAATTTTGTGCGCCTCCGCAAATAAGGGAGGCTAATATGAAAATCAAAATCCCTAATGTAAAAATCCTTTTGTTGCCATAAATATCCGACAATTTTCCGCCTAACAGCAATAAAACGGATAAGGTTAATAGATAACTATTGATGATCCAATGCACCGCATTATTAGTGAGACCTAAAGCCTGTTGCATCATGGGGAGGGTAACAGCGATGCCAGATTCATCGATAAAAATGATGGCATATGCACCCATCATGGCAATCAACAATAAAATCTTTTTTCTTGTGTCTAATATGGACATGTCATGCTCATTCCGTTGAGATTTTCAAATGAGATTTTATGAAATAACATCTATTAAGTGTAAAATAAATTTTATGATTTGCAGAGTTTTATTTAAGGGGATTGAGTATGCGCATCGCTGTTTCTGGGACCCATTTTATCGGTAAAAGCACTTTAATAGCAGATTTTATCCAGGCTCATCCAGAATATCGATCTGAGATTGAGCCTTATTACGCATTACAGAGTGAGGCGATGGAACTGGAAGCTAGCCTTGATAGCTTAATGCAACAGCTGGATTACAGCATTGACCAACTTAACAAATACCAAAACGAACCTAATATTATTTACGACAGATGTCCTGTCGATTTTATAGCTTATGCCATGCATGTTTTAGCTCTGGATCACATCGATATTAATGACAGTGAAATTTCTGAAAAATTTTCTGACGTTAAAGTTGCGCTGAATAATTTAGATTTAATTATATTTTTACCGATCACAAAAGAAAATAATATAGATTATTATGAGGAGAATCCTGCCTATCGCAAAGCTGCGGATAAATATTTTAAAAAAATGTATCGCGATGATATCTGCGATATATTTCCGAGATATGGACATCCCAAAATAATTGAAATCTGGGGTGATCGTGGAGCGCGCATTAAAAAGTTAGAAAGCTATCTCTAGTTTTAGTTAACTGTAATCCAGTAATAAAGGTAAATGATCTGAAACTTCATCATTTAAGACCTCAAACGAATTCACCATGATTTCAGGTGAGGTGAAAATATAGTCGGCAAACTTTTCTTCTTTTTGGTATAAGTTGCTGCGCGTAGAGTTAATATCGTATCTTTTAATGAGATTATTCATTCCTTTTTCAATCAAGCTAATGCTTTCAGTATCAGGTTTCAAATTAAAATCACCGCATAAAATTTTTGGGGTGTTGAGAGTGGCCATGAATTCATTGATCCTTCGCGATTGAAATATTCTTTCCGGAGTATCCGTTTTTCCCTTACCGTTCCATAAAGCGTGCACATTTAATATGGAGTGAATTTTATTTTTGCTTCTATATTGCAGCCATTGCAAATTCCTTGAGTGTGTTGGTCCTCTACCAGGATAATTAGGATTTTCATGAATAGTTATTTCGCCTTCTTTTAACACCTCAATTTCTTTTTTTACTAGCATCCCAATCCCATATATATTTTCTATGACGGGCCTGAAAAATGCAGTATGGTTCGATAGTATACTTTGTAATTCAGATAAAATATTAAGACTAACCTCTCTATCCTCAGTGGAGATCTTATTTGGAGCATTGTTATAGACTTCCTGCAGACAAAAAATATCAACATCACGATGGAGTTTAACAAACTCGAGGAGGGGATTTTTAATGTGTCCACCCCAAATATTTAATGTCATTAATTTCATTTAGTCTTTACCTCCATGATTGACGGCCCTTATTTCCCATCAACTTGAATGGCTTCTGCTGCGCCAGGCCAATGTGAAATCGTCGTAATTGAAATTACTAGAACGATTATTCTAAATTTTCTCGAGAAATGCAACTTGATAAAATTTCTTTAGAGATAATTCAAAAAGGTAGTAGTTTGCTTTCTAAAAAAAGCTAACAATAATTTGCGTTTTTTGTTAGCAGTACCGAAAGATCTGTTCCCTCCATCAGCCTGCGCGGAGTAGATTTATTCGCATCTTCAATATCTATGTCGGCATTATTCTCTAAAAGAAAGCAAACTACATCTTTTTTCTTATTAAGTGCCGCCCAATGTAATGCAGTTCTCTTATTTCTAGGATTTTCGTCCTGAATATTAATATCGGTAATAAACATATGTAAAAAACGAACTGCCCCCAAGATACCCGTCGCTGCGGCGCGACGAAAAGCCACGTTAATATCAGTCACTTTAAAGTGTTCCAATACTTTTGTTAGTAAAAGTGTATTTAATTGAGAATCTGAGATTTCAAGCGCATAATCTAGAATGGTTTTGCCTTCACGATCAGCAATTAAAAAACTTCCACCATTCACGCATTGTTCTTATCGGATAATTCGCATCGTAATGGTGCAAGTTAGTTACATTAATAAAATTGATTTTTGCATTTGCTTGAGTAAATGCCTGTTTTATTTGACGAGCTTTATTTTCATCAAATAAATTAATGGAAAATCGCATAAATTCTAATTTTTTTGCTGCACGATGACATTCTAAATAGCGTTCTCTGCTACTCAAAAAAAAGCGGTCACTATGTTCCATGTGAAAGTGAGCAGTATCTAAAAGTATCTTACCCAAATTATATTGAAATAATGTAGTTGGATGATTAGGAAAAGGCGCATACCCTTTAAATATAGGGTTTCTCTTTGTATCTGTATAGATCGCTCTGAATTTCCATACTCTCTTGCTGTTGCAAGGTGTAAAACATAAATTCATTATGTGCATTTACCATCGGGTCAATATCAGCCGATATAATCAAACCAGCATATTTTGATAGGGTAGGTATCATGCTGCATAGAAATGATTCTCCAATGATAATTGCAGCTTGAGTTTTTTCTTCTGGGATACAAGGTAAAGAATCTAGTTTGTTAATTAAATATTCTGCTTTTAACTGATTGCAAAGGGGGGTAAATTTGGGGCGCGAAATCTCTGGTCGAAACTGAGTGGTTTCTTTAGAAGCTTGGGCTAATAATAGTTTACTCTTTAGCAGGAAAATATCTTTTGCCATATTGCCGAACCTCAATTTTTTTGGGTAGTGTTATACTACGACAGATTAGTTAAAGTAGAATGATTTGGCTCTTATCCCGTAGCCTGGATCGAAGATTCAGGAGCATAATACCTGGATCGCACCCAGGCTACAGATACTCTGATAATGAATGATAACAGCAGGTGCTGTTTCTACAACGTACCGTCCTGTAAGATTATACGATATTTTTCGTGATATTTTTAGTTTTTAAATATAGTTCTCCGTAAACAATTTCAAGCTGCTTTTTAAACTCAGCATTATCAGCTTCCAGTAATTTAATACGTTTTTTTAAATTAGCTACTAGATTGTTTTCTTCACGTCTTGGCTTTTCTTTAAATGGATTAGGTTTATGTAATTTAAGATCTCGTAAACGTTGGCATATAGATTCTTCTCGATAAATCCAAGCTTTAGATACTCCCGCAAGCCTAGCTAATTCTGTAAAAGTAATCGGAGTTTGATTTTGTATTAGCTCAAGGGCTTTGTTCGTACGCTCAATTGCAGATTCGCGTTTCGCCTTCATTGCATCCCTTAAACCCTGTACATTTCTTTTATGTTGGCTCATTATTTTTTTCCTTCAATTTTTTGATAATTGTTTCGAGATTAATTTTAACTGCTTTATTCATTTCAAGTTGACGCTGCCAACCATTATTTTCCGCTACTTCAAGAATACGATTGGTTTCTTTAAGTTGTGCTTCGTGCTGAGCTAAATAATTTTTATCGGTTCTAAAATGTGTGCATGTCAAACAAGCATTTGCATGGGGACACCGTTGTTGTAACGTAGATAAACCACAATAACCATTTGGCAACGCTTGTGCCATAATGTTGTGTTTTAACCATTGTTCTTCTGCTATTTGTGAATTAGCTTCGCGGACAAGTTGTCCATGAATATTAATTAATTTTCCTTGGAATTTAGCAAATTCCTCTTTTAATGTTTGATTATGAATATGGGCATAACGACTAGTCATTTCAGAGCTTTCATGGCCTAAATATCTCTGCACAATAGGTTGAGGAACGCCAGCATTAATCATGCGGGTACCAACCGTATGACGAAATTGATGTGCGTGGAAATGCCAAATGTTTCCGTTGTCATCAATAATTTTTTTCTTTTCAGCCAATCTATTAAGAATTTTATTGATGTGACGTGCAGTTGTATGAGGTGCGCTGCCATTATGATGTCCTATAAATAAAAAATTCAAATGTTCTTTTCTCAAAGATCTTACATAATTCTGCTGCTCTTCAATGTTTTTTTTACATGCTTCTGTAATGGGTATTAAATAATTTTTTTTCAATTTACGATCATAGATTCGTAAAAAACAATCCCCATGATTATCTTTTTCTAAACAGTTAAAGGGTAGAGTGCATATTTCACCAATTCTTCGTCCAGTTTCTTGTAAAATAAAAATAATTCTTTGAGTATGGGAGGGCAAGACAGGCAAATGTTCAAGTAATTTCACCATCACTGTTTCAGGAATAAATCTTGGTGCAGGAGCGACCTGTTTAGGAATATCTCTATCATAAATTAAACGTTCTTTAGGAAAAGGAGCCCATTCTTCTTGAGCAACAATTTCAATAAATGTTCGAAGATGAATTAAAGCGATATTTTTGCTTGTTGCATTTAATGGTTGCATATTGAGATAGCATAAATAATCAATTACATGACTACGATTTAAATCTTTTGGCATTAAATGTGGGCAGCATTTTGTAATAAAATTACTAAAATGTGTTAATCCAACTATATAGCTGCGGCATGACTGAAATGTTTTTGTAGCAGATTGATAATACACGAATCGTTTGATTAATTCACGAAACCAACCTGAATTCAATTTATTGAAATTAAGCTTATAAGTAGATTGCGCTGCATCTGGTTTGATACCCAAATCATTTGCGTGCCAAATATCTTTTCCAAAAATATCTTGATGCTTATGGTTATCATTAAAATATACTGGAAATTCTTTGTGGGCTATGTTTTGATTTGAAATTTTCATGACTGGCCTCCTGTTTTTGAATCATGATATTTTTTAAAAGCTTTTTTCATATCATCGCTGCTAAGATGTGAGTAGTTGTCTATTGTTGTTTGTACACTAGAGTGACCTAATCGCTTCTGCACAAACGAAGCATCCCAACCGTCTCGAATTAATTCGGTAGCATGTGTATGTCTTAACATATGAGGAGTTATATGGATCCCTAACTTTTTGGATAATCTACAAAATAAATCACGTACTGTGCGATAACTAAGCGGCTTTCCTGGATTTTCTTTTTTAATCTGTACAAATACATATTCGCTTTCAATATTTTCGCAATCTTCAGTTATAAATCGGCTATAAATCGTCATCAGTGCTGGAGATACATGAATAATATTTCGAGATGATGTTTTTGCTCGAGAACCATTGATATTATTAATTCTTGGAATAATATGAATTTCATTATCCCAACTTTTTATATCGGTGTGTCTTAGTCCTAATGCTTGACCAATGCGCATGCCAGTTTCATAAAGTAAGGAAACGAGAAATTTGTCACGCCAATTATTGCAACTATCAATGAGTGTTTTAACTTGATCTATCGTGATCGTCTTTGGTATGTGCTTTGGTTGTTTGAGCTTCACCAAGCGCTGACGAGCAGGGCTATTTTTCGTGATGTGATACAGTAAAGATTTATAACGTCTAGAGGCTATACTAGCCGTTTTTACGAGAGTTACCTCAGTATTTCCTAATTGATGGTGAAAAGTGTAAAAGCTGGAAGTAGCCGTTAAAATAGAATTTATGGTGGATTCCATTCGCTTTGCATCATGACCATTTAAATAAATTACTTTAGATTTATCAACTCTTAACCAATTAATAAATCCAGCAAAGTCATCCAATTTAACCTGTTTCCAATCTTTTTTTATTTCCTCAAGATATTCCCAGTAAAGTTTAAGATGATTTGCATAAGCACGAATGGTATGAGGACTGCGTTCGATATTTTCCAGATAACGAATAAAAGATTGAATCGGTTCGATTGGTAAATAATCTTTGCCTAAAACTAACCATGTAAAATGATTTTCGTTGATCAATACGCGTTGAAGTTTCATAAGCATCCTGTATACAACGTAGAGGTTTTGACTGATTCTCAGCAGTCAGATTTTAATTATATTTCGTACGTTGTATACGTTATGGACTAAAAATAGAACCCGCCGATAATAAAGATTATCAGCGTTAATCATAGACTTTCCCTACCAGAGAACTTCCAAGGTACGCAAAAACTGTTTAAAATTTGGCCTTGCTGTGCTAGTATAATTAGAACATTATATAGACAATACAGTATTTTCAAGGGTTTATGTCTATCGTAGCTATAAGCATGTTATTTTGAGGTAAACACGAGTATGAGTAAATTTGGAGATATTTCTGGGCAACTTCCTATAAACCATAATGAAAAACATTCAAAATCTTTAAAAACTGTTGTACTGGTTGATCCTATCAGTAGCGCCAGTAAATATTTGACTCTGTTTAAAGACAAATATGATTTAGTCGTGGTTGTTACTTTAGACCGCAGCTACGTAGAGAGCAATTTTGCTGAGAGCCTAGATATAGCGAATTCAGAAGCTTCTAAGGTTTTGTTTTGTAACGATGTAGACCAAACCATAGCTCAATTAGACGGACCCGTTGATGCCGTTGTACCCTGCTCTGAGCCAGGTGTTATTTTTGCAAATTTGCTATCTTCTAAATTGAAACTAATTTCTAATAATTCTGCAGATGTGATGGCATTGCGTGACAAGGCTGCAATGCGACAAATCTTTCATAAAAATAAAGTCAACTGCCCTCGGTTTATTAAGGCGTACACCGTCGAGGACGCCTTGAATTTTAGCAAGCTAGCATCCTTCCCATTAGTTTGTAAAAACCCGCTGGGTGCCGGCGGCAATTTGGTATTTATGTGCGAATCAGAAAAAGAATTAGAACAAGCTGCGAATACGATTTTACAATCTCGGGGTCTATTCGACGAATCGCATCAATATTTTGTAGTAGAAAAACATATCGCAGGAAATGAGTTTGCTGTGAATTTATTTAATGATGGTAAAAATTGGAATCTAATCGATATATGTCAATACCATTTTTTTGATGACCGGAAATTAAAGCACGGACTACTTACAAATATTATCCAACTCGACAAAAAAGTGATGAATCCTATCCTTTTAAATAATTTGTACCAGCTTGCTGTTAAAGGATCTGAAGCCTTGAATATAAAATACGGACCAGCACATTGTGAAATTATCCAAAATAGCCGAGACGGCGAACTTTTTCTGATTGAAATTGGTGCGAGAATCGCCGGCGCGAATTTGCCTTGGGTATTATATAAAAATAATAATATTAACCTCTACCAGAAGTCACTGGACATATTTCTTCAAGGATCTTGCGAGTTCACGCCAGAAGAAATTGCATGCGTTGACAAATACAAGCGCGCGCTCATGTTCTTTTATGCCTATGAAGCAGGTGATGTAAATAATATAAATGGGTGTGAAAGCTGGAAAAGACTACCATCCTATTTTATGCATACGGTCGCTAGCAACTTCACGCTAGAGGAGCCGACAGAATGGGGAGATGCCTGCTGCCTTTTATATCTTAGTAGTAAAAGCACTCTACAATTACAAGAGGATGTTAAAAAAGCCCGTCGTTTATTTAGGCTTAACAATCAAAGTAAAGCAGCTTAACTTTTGTTGAATACGAGAATTAATTCAATTCTGGTGTTTTATTAGGGATGATTGTGGCTAAAAAACTAATGGATCAAATATCCGCTCCTCGTAATACGATCTGCGATACATTATTTATAAATCCTTCAAGAGAATCTGCTGTAATGGGAACATGTCCCCCATTCGGGACTATCCACAAATAAGCATTTTGCATGGGTTTATACATTTCTAATGTTAATTCTATGGGATAAAACGGATCACGATCACCTTGAATGATCAGCGTTTTTGTAGTTATTTGCGATAACATTTCGGGTGTAAAATTCATATCGATATAGCTTTCACTAAACATTCTTGATTGTTCCCACAGAATTTTGATTTGTTCATCGCCATGAAAATGAATGGCACGCATTGCGGCCCATTCGTCTTCGGTTTTGCCTTCTACGGTAATCTCTTTCATGATCGCGCGTGTTTCTGCAGGAAAATAAGGTGCGGCACTTACGAGCGCCATCGATTTAATTTTTTCAGGTTGTCGATAAGCCATATGTAATAAAGCGCACCCTCCTCCACTAAAACCAATCGCAGCGCATTGATCAATATCGAGATGTTCGAGTAGTGCTAAAATATCTTGCGCCGTTTGCCTAAAGGTAAATTCCTTCGACGGATTGGTTGAGCGGCCGTGTCCCCGCAAATCAGGTATGATGAGTTTATAGTTCAAGCTGAATGCGTGAAATGCTGCTGCTAAGCCAACGCCAGAACCAGTAAATCCATGCAGTAATAACAAAGGTGGACCTTCTCCATGAATTTCGTAATACAAAGTAAAATTATTTATAACTAGATTAGGCATTTTTCCTCCTATTGAGTGGGTTCTAGCGTAACGCAAATACTCGAGTAAAAACAATAAGAAATTGATTTTAAAGGTCGACACTGGCGGTGAGATAAATATTTCAAAATGTTTGCAAAAACCTCATTGTTTCTCAGCTTTTCTTCAGCTAAAGTTCAGCCTTATATTTATGAGGTTAGTGAAAAGTGATGATGAATAGTATTAAGATTTTAGTGGGCGCAGCGATTGCAGTTAGTTTAACGGGTTGTGCACAATTGCAAGAATACGCACGGCAACAACAAGAAAATCAACGCATCAATACCTGTAATTTCAATTCCGCATATTCTCAAGGCGTTAATGATGCGCAAGCTAATCAACCCATGAATGCGAATTACGCCGATATCTGTCTTGATAATCAAATGAAAGTCCAAAGCTCCTATCGACGAGGCTATCTAACCGGCTTACGTCACAGACCCCGTGAAATCATTAATATTAATGTTCCACGGCACTCACAAGACATTAATGCAGGACCTATTTGGAATAATGACGATGCTAACGGGAAATGTCCTAACGTTTGCAGCAGTCATCAAGGTCACTGGAATGGTCAATGGGTTACGACTCAAATAGCACAGCAATCTGTTTGCCGCTGTGAATTTTAGAAATTATGACTTGAATCGAAAATCCAATCTAGGGCCTTCCAAAATTAATCATCGCGGTATCTTTGACTGCAAAATCAAAAGCCTCTCCTTGATCAACTTTAGCTTTTAATTCTTTGGCGTCAGCAATACCTTTTTCAAATATACTTATCTGCTTGATTATGTGAAGCGGTGGGAGGTTTGAAGTTGCTAAGTGCTGTACCGTTTTTTCATAATATTTTATTGCGTCGGTAAATTGTTTATTTTTAAAATAAATAGTTCCCGCAATAGAAAATATAGCCATCATAACTTTTTTTCTATCCTCACCGTGAGGTAATTTACGTGCTAGTATTAATGCATTCTTGGTAAACTGGAATGCAGTTTTAAGTTCATTATCTTCTACGCAAATATAAGCGGATTCTAAATTTACTTGCAACGGATTATTTTCTACAGTCGAAGATCTCATTGTAATGTCCTTAATGCAGGTGTCTCACTCTTATGCGAAGTCTAATTGATGACAAAATGGAGTGCTATCGATTTTGAAATTTGGAAGAGAAATTTATCCCTATATTCCAAACATATCTTAAAAATAGATTAGGAGAGAATATGATTTTTACTGATATCATTTTTATTGTGACGGCTTAGTTTCAAATACTTCTTTTGCCGCCATCAATGCCATTGCTGCTGACGGAAAACCTGTGTAAGGAACCATCTGTAAAATAAGCTCTAGGATTTCGGATTTAGTCATCCCAATATTTAAGGCCACGCGTAAATGAACTTTAAGTAAAGGAATCGTTTTTTGAGTAACGAGTGACGAGATTATTCCAATTTGACGCATCTTGCGGTTTAATCCGGGTCGACTGTAAATATCGCCAAAAGCAAATTCCATCGCGAAATGTTCGAAATCAGGGAGAACATCTAAAGAATTTGATAGTCGTTGAAATTCTTCCTCGCCAACTAATTCTTTAAAAATTTCCAGACCTTTTTCATATCGACTAGACATAAATTACTTAAATATTTTGTTCTATTTTATCATTTTTTCTTTTAATGCTTGTTCTGCTTCTTCTGAGGTTTTAAAAGTCGCTTTAGCATCTTCAAATTCGAATTTACCTTTGCCATCTTTAATTAACAGTACGTAACCCCAAAATTTTTTATTTTTACCTTCTAGAATGACGCCGAGTTTGGTTTTGTCATCAGATATGAGATAACGTTTTTCTTCACTGATAACATTTGCCATCTTACGGTAATGTGATAAGTGTTCGGTCTCTTTATCGAAAACATCTTTGGTAGTTTCTTGCACACTCATTGAGAGCTCCCTGCTTTTGCAAATCTACCCATAGTATAGACAAATCTAGCTATAAGGAGGTTGTTCAGCAAGCTGGGACTGCTCTCACAATGGGGGCTTCCGAGGCGGGTAGTGAGCAGCGAGGTGATTTAAAAAATTGGGGTAGCTCTATGCTGTGACAGTTGAGTACCTTTTCTAATTCTTGCTTAACTTGAATACACTTAGGCTTAGGCTGTATGCGCTGGTAAACCCAGCTGAAAGTAAAAAAAACAATCACAGAAGCTAAAAATAATTCGTAATAGAATCGTCGTTTTGAGACAGCGTCTAGTGTAACGAGATTTCTCTGACACCATTGAATTATTTCCTCATTTAACTTACCAATACCGATTAATTTATCGATAACTTCTGTGCTAGTGAGTTTTTCGTATTCTTTTTCAATACCGGAGATAGTTTCCGCTGTCTGAAACAAGTTCTTTTCCCATTCACTCTGAAAAGAACGAGCGACTAATTTAAAAATTTGATCTATTTGCGCGTTGAGTTGTTGACGCTTTTCAGTAATAAAAGGTTGAATAATATAACTATCGAATACGGCTGATATATCTCGTACTCTTTTAACAGATATATTTGGTATGTTTATTGTTGCTGCCTTTTTTTCTAAAATAGTCTTTTCAAATTGTTGACAAAGCGTTGCTAAATTTGCTTCGGCAGCTTGTATTTTTTCATCGAGTTCGGAATCACTCCGTATTTGTTTTGCATGTAAATTAGGATTTCGACTGTTAACTTCTTCAAGATCCTCGATCTTTAAACTTTTTCCTCTTATAAATTCAATTCTTTTTTCAAATATATGGAGTCGATTAAAATAAACAAAATAATCTGTTAGAGTAGTAAAATCTGGTGTGTTAGCTGTAGCATTTGCTATCTCTCTGTTTAAGGCTGCAATTAAACGAGCATTTGCTGCAATATTGCTCTCGACTTTTTCTACCTGCACATTGTGTGAGTTAACTTTTTCCTTGGTCTTTTCATACTCCAACTTCACAGTGTTATATTTTTTTAATTCTTCTTTATGTCGATCAGTAAAATCAAAATAATTTCGATATTCTACGTTTAGATTTTTGAAAGAGTAATCGGGCACTATTTTAACAGGACTCTCTTCGAGCTGTTTATTCAGAGTTGATAAATAAGATTGTAATTCTTCAGTCGCTTCATTAACTAAAGATATCTCTCGTAGCAAATTATTATTTTGATTAATCTGATTATATAATTTCGTATAATTTTCAGCGATAAATTGGTTGTAGCGTTTCAGTAAATCATTAGCAACTTGATTACTGATTTCGGTGTGCGGTCTTGATAGAGATTGTATTCTCTGTTGCAAAAGTGCTTCATTGCTGCAGAGGATCTTTATTTGTTCTTCGAGGGAGTTTTTTTCGGACTTAGTTAGCGGGTGAGCTAACAATTGCTTTAATTCTTGTGTGCCGATTTCTAGAGTTATGATTCCCGCAAATTGTTGTTCTGTCTCTGCGACTAATACACGATAGCAATAAGCATTGTTTTTGAAATCAATAAATCTAGCATGATTATAACGTTCAGGTATTTCAGACTTTCTTTCTATATCGCGCCTAAAAAATAATGAATGTAACCCTGCTTCCACCTTTTTCCATCTATCTGGCTCCCATTTACCATCCTCTAGACATAAATTTTCCAATTCTTCTTCATAGCAAAGTTCTGGATTATCCTGGATTTTATTGTATAAAGGTTTCCAGAAATCGTTGGGATCACCGATGCTTTTTAAGATTAAAGAATTGAATTGAATAGTTTTGTGCTGCAAAGTTTGCGGTCTTTCACAATCAACGTTGAAATCAGCTGCAATTTGTTTGAAATCAATTTGATTTAATTTTTGAAGTTGAGCTAGCGTTAATTCATAAAATTCTCTATTAACATCGATTTGAATTCTTTCTGTTTGCTGTCTTTTCAGAAGTGATTCCAGTTTTGCAATTTCTGTAGTGAGTTTTAAGAATTGTTTTTGTAATTCTGTTTGATGATGAGGTGACAATTTACGTTTTAGTTGATTGAGCAATTCCGTATGCGCATCCACAGATGAAGGAGATGGAAGATCATTTTTGACTACAGATGTTTGGTCCCTGGCTTTTTCATGTAGACTGTCTGCCTGCGTTATTTCGACTCTTCGGGTGTTGGATTCTTCTATGTTAGGTACTCTAATTTTTGTTTTTACTTTTTCTCCATTTGCTAAGGTTGTTGTGCGATAATAATAGACTTCTGATGTTGGGGCTTGTTCTATTGCTTTTTCTTGATATCCTCTTGGATATTTAGCTTCGAAACTCTTGTAAAACGCGTCTTGTTCTTCCTGTGAAGGAACGTGGGGTGGCAATTTTTCTTTGGCTGCATTTAAATGTCGATTAATTAAAAAATCTAATTCATTTAAGGCAGCATCTTTGAGTGTATTAGTTGAAATATCCCTAGATGGCTTAGGCATAGCATTCATTTCTTTTGGCAACCCTAGTTCTGGTAGTATGCTTTGAGCCGCCTCTATAGAAAAACTAATGGTAGGATCTTCGCTTAAAATTTTTATCAGTACATTAAATTTGTCTTTGTAATAATTAAATGTTTGCAGTTTCTTATCAAATGCGGAAATTAATAATTTTAAATTAGCTTCCCATTCTTCAGATGTATGACCGCAAAGCTCCAATAATAGCGAATTTTTTTCTACTAATGTCAAGTCTGATTTGAGCTGTTCTGCGATCTCTTCGTAATTAGGCATTATCTCTCCTCTGAAAATGTGCGAAATCCAATATAAATTCTTTGCTACAAGCTTATCTAATAGCTTAACAATTTTCTATTAACCCATTATTAAATTAAGAAATTCAATTATAAATCATTTAGCGGAATAAGAAAGATAAGTGTTCAGATTAATAATTTCTTCAGGTTGGAGAAACAAACCTAATTTGGAACGACGCCAAATAATATCTTCTGTTGTCTTCGCCCATTCGTTTTGAATTAAATAATCTACTTCTTTCGAATATAAATGCGCACCAAAATGTTGACCTAAGTCAGAAACATGCTGAATATTCTGCAAAATCTGATGGCTTAAACTACCATAACTTTGCGCGTAACGCACTAACATGTTTGCGGGTAGAAAAGCATATTGTTGTTTTAGCTGCATAACAAATTCTGGAAACGCAACACCTCGTAAGTCTCCACCGGGCAATACTGCATTTGCAGTCCAGGATTTTTTCATGTGTGGAAAATAAGGCATTAATTTTTCTAAAACATGTTCAGCCAACGTACGATAAGTAGTTAACTTCCCGCCGAAGATAGACAGAATGGGTGACTGCTCATCCATCGCCGTTAATTCCAAATGATATTCCCGCGTAATTTCCGAGGGTTTTAGAGCCTCATCATTGTAAAGTGCACGCACGCCGGAATACGTCCAGTTAATATCTTCTTTGGTTGGTGGATTTTTAAAATAATACGCAAGCATTTTTAATAAATAATCTATTTCAGCTTCTGAAATTTCAACCTGATTTGGATCAGCATTAAAAACAATATCTGTGGTACCTATTAAAGTAAAATCTCCCTGGTAGGGTATAGTGAAAATGACGCGTTTGTCAGGATGTTGTAATATAAAAGCATGCGCCCCAGGATAAAGTTTAGGAACTGTAAAATGGCTGCCTTTAACTAATTTTACTTGAGATTTAGCTGCTGTATGCGTTACATCTTGTAAAATATGAGACACCCAAGGTCCCCCGGCATTCACAATTGCTTTAGCATAAATATTAAAAGTTTGATTGGTTTTTTCATCGATTAAAGTAATTTCCCAATAATTATTAATACGTCGTGCATGTACACAACGCGTTCGTGTAAGAATATGCGCGCCCTTCTCACGCGCTAATATTGCATTGGTCACCACTAATCGTGCGTCGTCAGTTCGGCAATCCATATAAGTAAAACCCATGCTAAATTGTTCTTGCAGTTCTAATCCACGTGGATCGGTGCGTAAATTAATTTTTTGTGAAGCGCCAAGTTGTTTACGTTTAGCCAAATAATCATACATTAATAATCCGATTCGAATCATCCAAGCTGGACGCAAATGATTATCGTAGGGTAAAACGAATTGTAAGGGATGCACCAAATGTGGTGCGTTACGTAATAGAATTTCGCGTTCGCGTAAAGCTTCGCGGACGAGCTTAAATTCGTATTGCTCCAAATAACGAATGCCCCCATGAATCAATTTGCTGCTTTCAGAGGAAGTATGGCTGGCTAAGTCGTCTTTTTCACACAAGGTGACCGATAAGCCTCGACCGGCAGCATCGGCTGCAACACCTACCCCGTTGATACCACCGCCAATAACACAAATGTCGATAATATTTGGTTGCATAAGACTGTGCTCGTCCCCTATAGTATTTTGAATATAGAATAAAAAGGATCGATCTATGCCTAAGCAATACATCCTAGCCATCGATCAAGGTACTACTTCTTCCCGCGCAATGCTGTTTAATCTTCATGGTATGCCAATTGCCGAATCGCAACAAGAGTTCCCACAATATTATCCAGGCTCTGGTATGGTGGAACACAATCCAGAACAAATCTGGGAAACGACCTATCATTGCTGCTTAATTGCCATTTCCAAAGCGGATGTGCAAGCTAAAGATATTGTAGCCATTGGCATTACGAATCAACGCGAAACCACTATCATTTGGGATCGTAAAACTGGAAAACCAATACATAATGCTATTGTTTGGCAAGATCGTCGCACTGCAAAAATGTGCGCTGAACTAAGAAATCAACCTTTAGCCGCACAAATTAATAAAAAAACGGGATTATTACTCGATCCCTATCTTTCCGCTACTAAAATTAAATGGATGTTAGATGAAATTCCCGGTGCGCGACAAAAAGCGGAAAATGGAGAATTAGCCTTTGGCACAGTTGATTCGTATTTATTGTGGAAATTAACTGGTGGGAAATCGCATGCGACCGATGCGAGTAATGCTTCCCGTACTTTATTATTTAATATTAATACTCAACAATGGGATCCAGAATTATTAAATTTTTTCTCTATTCCAAAATCGCTATTACCCACCGTTATGGATAATTGTGCGGCTTTTGGAGTAACCACCTCTGCTCTATTTGGCGTAGAAATTCCTATCACAGCGATGATCGGCGATCAACAGGCTGCATTAATCGGTCAAGCTTGTTTTCACCCCGGAATGATTAAAAGCACTTATGGCACCGGTTGTTTTTTATTAGTGAATACCGGCGATAAAATTATTCATTCCAAACATAATTTATTGTCGACGATTGCTTATCGATTAAATGGTAAAACGACATACGGTTTAGAAGGCAGTATTTTTAATGCGGGAACCGCAGTTAAATGGCTACGCGATAATTTACATATTATTAAAAAAGCATCTGAAGTCGAATCGCTCGCAGAAAAACTTCCGGATAACAGTGGCGTTTATTTTGTGCCTGCATTTACAGGTCTGGGCGCGCCGTATTGGGATCCTGATGCTCGTGGCGGAATTTTTGGATTAACTCGAGATACTCAGGTTGCTCATATTGCGCGTGCAACTTTAGAAGCGGTTTGTTATCAAACTTTAGATTTATTTAATGCCATGAAAAATGATGGTTTAGATACCATTCAATTGGTTCGTGTAGATGGTGGAATGGCTGCTAATAATTGGATGCTGCAATTTCTTTCGGATATGATTGATCGTGAAGTTCAACGCCCTAAATTAATTGAGACGACGGTTCTAGGTGCGGCGTATTTAGCAGGTTTAGGAAGTGGGATGTATGCTTCATTAGAAAGTATCGAACAATTTTGGCAGCAAGAAAGAAGATTTACTCCGCAAATCAAAAATGCCCATCGACAGCAATTATATTCCGAATGGCAGAATGCAGTAGCTCGGGTGCAGACGCGCTCACAATCGTAGAGCTTGGATCGCAGTTCCAGGAATTAATTTAGTGATTTTCCTGGCAAGCTACACTGTCGCTGTCTCGGACTTTCTTTATAACGCGAATAAATCGTTCCGAGCTCTCCATTTTCCAAGGCGAGTAATTCTTGTTTATTGAAGACATAATTGGGATTATGTAACAAAGCGGTTCGAAAAGCATACGCAGCAGTTAATTTTTCTGTTTTGGATCTTCCAAAAGTGAAAAAGAAAGAACAAAAAGAAAATACCGTCTTATATTCATGCTCTCGGCTACGATTTACAATGTACATCAATAAATCTTTCTCAATAGGAGATATTGTCGAGATATTTTTGATTTTTTGAATAATTTCATCATTATTTTCATCACTGGTGTCATATAAAATAGTCGCATCATGTTGCAATAAAACGCCCATAACATCTTTTGCAGGGTCTTTTTCAGCTAACAGCTTGGCTATAAAATCTGGGGTCAATGTTATTTTTTCCCATTCTATTCTTGGGATACGCACGTTTGAATTACTCTTACCAGCGAGTTGAATAATTCGATTTTCGTGGTTCAGAATTTTATGAGTTAGATCGTAGTCTTGGTTGTTTATCGCTTTTTCTAAATAACTAATCGATATTGATCGATCAGGCCCATCATGCAGCAATTTTTCAACTAGTAATTTTGTTATTGCATAGTTATTTGTATTTAGTGCTGCCATTGCATATTTAGTATGTGAAAAAATATTTTGAATACGCGGAAGGAGTTTGTTAACAATCATCAATTGTTCATTAACGGCTGCGTAATAAAGCACATCGATCAAAAAAGAATTGAAAGAATTAAGTGGCGGTTCTTTTAAAAAACCATCCAAATACGAATTGAGGATATTGGCATTTTGATTGCAAATAATAGCCCAGCAAATCATTAAATACGAACGCGAGATTTTTTCGGGTAATTCCTCTCTACGATTAAAAAATTGATAAACTTGTTTATGATAATCACGAAAGTCCGCAATAAAACTTAAACTTTCCTGCTGCAAGGCAATATGATTGTAAATTTTATTTAACCAATCTTGTGATTGGTTAGCCTTTTTTAGCCACTCATGTAAGGGTTTGTCTGCGATTTCAGAACTAAAGTTCGGGAGATCCTCTTTAGAGATTTTACTTGTTGTCATTGAAGCAACTCCTATTGCCAGGAAAGTTGGCATCTTAAAGCATCGGTACTGGATTGGAAACAACCGGGTTTATTAATTAGCACCCCACTATAAAGATAACTGGTTGGAAATAAAATAATTTTTTTTGCGCTATAATTATAAAGGTAAGTAGACTACGGAGGATTGGAGATGAAGATTACCATTCAACCCAATAAAACTTCAGAATGGTATGTTCTAGTTAAGGAAACACAAGCGCAGGTGGGTTTATACTTCGATGAACATATCGAAAACTATGTCATTTTAACCTTAGATAAATTTATGAATGATAATAGTTTAATTACAACTCCGATCGCTTTGGAATTTTTAAAAACTTTAAAAATTACCTCACGTGCTTCCAACCATCGGCTGCGTAAAATCGGCGATCGTTGCCTGATACTCAGTGGTTTGTTTCCAGAGCACATTCAAAAAACGAATGTCTCAACTACATACTATATCACGATTGGTCAACAAGCTTACTTGACGCTTGCAGACCGTGCACATTTAAAATTAGGACCCGAATTATTTTATAAATTGGGATTAAAGTTTGTTGATATAAAAGAGTTACTAAACGCAATGCGGAATCTATATCAAATTCGAAAAATACATTAAAAACATCCATGTGACCCGTTGCTTCTTCCAAGGATTTGTTTCCATAAAACGATCCATCCAACTACTTGTGATAGTCTAATCCTAAAAGATTAAATTAAATTTAATTCCAAGAATTAATCTATTGTTAATATCTGATGCTGATCCTTAATGTTTAATTCATTTTCTAATTCGTTATAATGGCGCATCTTAATTACTTTCTAATTTGAGATCATGCGACCAAAATCTTATGCTTTTACACTGAAATATAAAGAAGAACCTTTAACTTTTGTTAAAGCCAAATCTGCTGGGAAAAATCCGGGTTATGGGTTTTATCAGAGCGAAGTGAGTCAAACGAAGTATTTTATTAAATCGCCTAAAAAAATACATGAATTATTCACCGAATTATTTGCGGGCAGATTTTTAGAGCGATTAAAGCGCGAGCATATTATCCCCGCAGAATTTCACGCAAGTTTTGTTTGTGCAGATGCTATTGATTTATCAGCCAATGGGAAGTGTGGGCTCATCCAACCCACCATCGAGTTTGTTGAATTACATAGAATGATTGGCACTACAAATTCGAAAGGTAATGACCGAAATGTCTTTTTTGAAATGTTATTTGGACGCAATAAATATCCTACATTAGTACGTAATGGTCTTTATACTGGGTTGGCTATTGCCCTTCTCTATTCGATGATTTTAGGAGACTATAGTTTTCATAGCGGAAATGTAATCTATACTGAGAAAGACGGTGTTAAAAAATTTGGTAGAATTGATTGGGGTGCTGCATTAAGATTTTATGGAGATAAAAACAATACGGATTTAATGATTCCTAGAGAGTGTGTCGGGAGCTTTAAATCATTCACTAAAAATTACATTTCTTTTTACAACATACCAGGTTTATTTGAAGCCGTATCTTATTACGCCAAAGAATTAAGAAATAAATTGGCAAAAGATCAGCTAAAATGCATTTTATATCAAGTCGTCAAGGGAATGCCACATCATGTATTTGAAAATCATCGCAAAATGATAGCAGATTATATATGCATACCTGCTTTTGAAAATGTAGATGGTGCAAATGAAGAAAATATCTTAAGTTTCGTGGAAAAATTAACTGATATTATGTATGAGCGAATCATTAAAGCATCCCGTTTAGTTGAAGTAGTGAGAAACCAAAAACGTAAAAGTGCTGATTATTACAAGGAAATTAAATTAACTGATGAAAATAAAACTGATTTCTTCCATCAGTTACACAACTTATATCAGCAAATTAACACCGCTTTTCCCCAACTAAAAGATCCAGAAACTTCAGCACAGTGCTTATTACTTCATTTTCGACCTGAGGACTTACAAACAATCGCTGATAGCTTCAATATGATGGTTGATCATTTGGCGGCTTCCTCGAGAGAAAGTGGTTTTTGGCAAGATTCTCTAGCAAAAAATGAAAATATTTTTAGCGATTATAAAGAAAATAATAAAGCAAGTGATAGATTTTTGATTAAACATTATAGAGAGGAGATTCTTTTAAAACGTATATTTAAAGTTGATATCGAGACCTTACACAAAAATGAAGACAATGAATTTGCTATTTATGAAGAACTACAAGCTGAATATATAAAAAAATATCCAAAATCTCGTTGGTCCAAATTACACAATACTTTAATTGCTGCGCAAAATGTTTTGCACCGTATTTCCGTCATGTATTATGATCTAGCACCTTATGCACATTTAATGTCTCATGAAGCTCGTCGAGAGTGTTTAAATAAATTATGTGATGACATTACCGATTTCACTAATAATTATATTGAATTAAGACACGAATTGAATCCTGAAAATTTTCAGGAAAATAGATCTCGCCATAGCTGCTCGGTTTTTTATCCTATTAGTGTTGAAGAATTAGAAAAATATACTGAAAATCAACTAATGACAATTTGTCGTGAAGAAATATTGATTCCAGATTCCATTATAATTGCGACGATCATTAACCGCAGATCTCTTTATGAAAGATTGATGCAGGGGGATTGGACTAACCTGGAAGCTAAATCAATTTTAGAGAAGCAGCATGCCCAACAAGAAGTTTTTGATTCTGTATGTGCGGCAAACGATAACGCGATTGATGTTTTAGATGTGTGTGCTCAACTCGATCCTGTTTACCACCAAATGTCCCCTGCTTTGAAACAACTAAATATTGTTCGCTTAGAAGCAATCAAATCAAGATTTAATCCACAAGTTTGGACATCTGCTGAAAATTCCGAAGATAATCGAGGAAAAGCCATCGATATACTATTGCGACATTTATTGTCTGATAAAAAATATTTTGATGAGTTGCGTAAAGATACTGGCATCCAATTTGCAAATGGTATTATTAAATTAGAGCAAGCTAGTTTATTGGTTGATAAAAATTTTTTAATCGAAATATTTGAAAACTCTGATATTCGAGATGCATATTTCAATTATTCAGGTCCTTTAACCAGAGAGGTCATCCAAGATATAAAATTATTGCATGCATTTAAGGAAAACCATTTGAAGAAAACCTATGGGACCGAGTATCGAAAGTCAATTAATGATTTTTATCAAAAATCAATCCAAACTTGCCTATCGACTATCCCCAAAGGAAAACAGATTGAGAGGTTAGAGGCGCTCGCGGATGCGCATTTTGCGCATCGAGATTGGGCCGTTAGGCTGCTTGCGGATGCTCTCATGGTTATTACTATCATAGGTCTCAGCGTAGGCGTTATTCGAGCTTACAACCGCAATAGCTTCTTTTTCAGCGCTGCACCTACTGCCCGGCGTAATCAAGTGGTTAGCCAGCTTAATTACCATTCAGAAGAAGCACCAACTGTTGTCTGCACCGCTTAAATCACAAACTATCAACGAACTAGCGACAATTGGCAGCATCTGTATAAAAAATGTATACTTATACATTATCAAACAAATACGTAAAGAGAAGACACCGTGAACGATCAAGAATTACATCAAAACGAATATAGTGATCAATATGAAGAACAAGTTGCTGAAAAGAGCCAAACGGCAAGTAAATTCGCTAATAACTGGCAGCGCAATAAAATTAAATTAGCGCGCACATATCAAGAAAAAGTTAACGCCATTAATAATTTAGTCGTGCAGAAACGCGAAGAAAAAAAATTAACGCTTACCGACGGTCGTGTTCTCACTGATTTTGCGAGTTGTTCTTATCTGGGACTCGATCAAGACTCGCAAGTGATCGAAGCCGGGAAACAAATCGACGATTTTGGCGTAAATTTTTCTGCTTCACGCAAACACGTGCGAATAGAACCGCTGGACACTTTAGAAAATCTGCTGAGTGAAATTTTCTGTGGTGCTTCAGCTACGGTTTTCACATCAGTGCATTTAACACATTTAGGATTTATCCCGCTATTAGCTTCGGGTGAAATGCCGAGCTATCCTATTAAGGAAAATGGTCCACTTTTTATTGTGGATAAACGCGCTTATCCTTGTTTGCAAATCAATCGAGGATTAATGCTCCAATTTGGTCATATAATTAATGTTAATTTTGAAAACGAAAAAGAAATAGAGATGGCTTTTCAAACTGCAAGCCGACAAAATATGACTCCTATTTCGGTTTCTGATAGTGTGATTTCGATGGGTGGTATTAGTCCTATTCATTTACTATTTGATTTAGCCGATAAATACGAGGGCTATGTTTATTTAGATGATGCAGAAGGTACTTCGGTCTACGGAAAAAATGGTTGCGGATATGCGCTCGACGCTTTAAATAATGTATTTCATCCGCGTATGATTTTAGTGGGTTCATTATCTAAAGGCTTTGGTGCAAATGGTGGCGTATTAGTTTTACCTACCAAAGCAGATGGCGAAATGGTGAAAGATTTCGCGATGCCTTATTTATTTAGTAGCCCTCCCTGCACTTCTATTATTAATTCTGCTATCGCATCAGCAAAAGTTCATTTGTCGGGAGAAATCGTTACCTTACAAAATAATCTTTGGGATAATGTCGATTATTTTGATTCTTTAAATCGGTGTCCTACACTACCTGCAACAGATAATGTTGCAATGCGCAGCATCGTAGTGGGAAACGAAAATAAAGCTATTGAATATGCCGAAAAATTACAAAAAGCAGGATTTTTAGTAACGGTTGGGATATATCCTGCTATGGCTATCGGTGAAGCTTTGCTGAGAGTATCGATTACCGCTAACCATCATCAACAAGAAATTGCGGAATTATGCAAATATATCAATAAATATGTGGAATCTACCCATCATAAAATTGAACAAGCGATATTGCATGCGGCATTTTCGTTGTTGCATATTAAAAAGAATAGTCTAGATCGTTGAGCCCGAATCGCAGATCCGGGATTTTATTCCTGGATCTGCGATCCAGGCTACGCACTGTTGCACATTAATGAGTAGCCTGGATCGAAGATCCGGGGTTTTATTCCTACATCTGCAATCCAGGAAACTTAGAATTACGGCGTACTCACTGAGCCATATAATTTGGTTCCAATTCGATTCCAGCGGATATGTAATGGATTAAATTGAATATTAAACCAAACAAAAACGGCCTGTCCAATAAAAGTCGACGCTCTTACAAAACCCCATGAGCGACTATCATCACTGTCATCACGATTATCGCCTACCATAAAATACATACCTTTGGGTACTACGAGATCTTTAAAATTCTGTGCCGGAATTTTAGGATCGACAATAATATAATGCTTGGTCCCTTCCAAATCTTCCAAAAATAATTTAGTCGGACGAGTTGAACCACCATCTACAATTTCATCAAAATCACCCGCGGCCGTTTGGGTCGCTGTTTTTCCATTAATAGTAAATACTTTATTTACATAACTGATATGATCACCAGGTAATCCTATCACGCGTTTAACGAAAGTAAGCTTAGGATTGACGGGCCAGCGAAATAAAGCAATTTGTCCGCGTTTCGGTTCGCCTACCTTAATAATTGTTTTATCCCAAATCGGTATTTTCACTCCGTAATTATATTGAGTCACAAAAATTAAATCGCCTGGAATAACGGTTGGTTCTAAAGAGCCTGTTGGAACCCGATAAGGTTGAAAAAGAAAAGCCCGTAAGATTAATACAATGAGTAAAACGGGGAAAAATGATCGCGCGTACTCAACAAAAATGCTGTATTTGCGTTCTTGTTTGGGGATATCCTTTCTGCGTTGCAATAACCAATCTACTAACGCAACAATCCCACAAAATACGGTAACTAACGCTAAAATATTTAAAAAATCAAAAATTCGCATACGTTCTCACTCAAATAAAATTAAGATTTATTGCCGGGTACAATAATTTCGCCACGTAAAACTAAAGCCGCCATGGGAGCAGGTGTACCCGATAAAGTATGACCGATTAAAGATACGATGATGCCTTCCCCACCGGCTTGACGCGCCATTTCTTTAGCTGCATTAATCACGATTTGTTGATCCGCCGCGGTCTGCGAAGGTGTATGGTACATTACACTAATAAAGCCAATTTTTTGCACGGAGAATGGTGCAGTAAACTGATCATAAATAGCGACTGATCCATTGAAAGGAGCCTTGACATTTTCATAGGGCAACACAATTCCTTTCGGTTCAATTTTATAGGTGGGCATAGACCAAATTAAAAGTCCAACGAGTATTGCTGCACAAATGATGCCAAGAATAGTACGATTACTGGTGTTCATATTACATTCATTTCCCTGAGAATAATGTCGTTAACTGTACCATGTAAGCCCCGGCTTTCCAACCTGGGTGTATTAAATTTGTATGCTTGCGTGGAGAATTTAGAGTGCCAAAATGGCTGTATTCGCTGCTCGATAAAAAGCATGAATCTCATCATCCCGCAGAAAAGGCTTACCGCAGCAGAAAAAAGAATGTTTATTCAGTCTGGTTTCTAGTATTCGTTTTATATCATCCGTAACAGTCAAAAGCCCCTTTTTTTCGATGGCAGTAATATCTTTATATTTTTGTAACTGTTCGACTCCCTTTGGCATCCAATGAAAACAAAGAAATCCGCCTTTTTGTTCAGGATGATCTAGTCGATTCAGCAGATCAACCACGCTCAAAACATTTCGTTTTAGTTTATCTAATTTCGGACCTAATTTTTCCAAGTTTTCTTTTTTGTCTTTTAATTCTTTAGGCAGTTGCGGACTCGTTTCTAATATTGCATCCTCTAACTTTTTAAGATCTTCTAAAGCAGGCCGAAGTTCAGCTGAAGATTTTAGTTCTTTAGTTTTAATTTCAATAATTCTAGCATAAGCAGTTATGAGTGATTGTCGTAGACGTGTAACAGAAAGCTCACAAGCGTTGTTAGCTTTACTTTCTCGATAACCCTGACATGCCTCAGTAAAAAGCCCACAAATGGTATGAATATCACAGGATTTATCAATTTCTTTTTTCGTGTTTTCCAAATATTCAAGAATAAAAAAAGATTCGATGTCTTTTACAAAATTATCGCGCTTGGTTTTATTATCTTGTAACTGCTGCTCTCTAGTTTTATTACGTTGGAAAAGATTTTTAATTTCTGCTTTTTCGTCATCATTATATTCCGTGTCAAGCCTTTTTTGTAAAGTTTTATGATCTCCTAGCGGTTCTACAATTGTGTAATTATATAAATTTTGTTGAATAGTATCTATCTTATATTCTAATTTTTCCAAAGCAGATAATATTTCTGAACGTTTATTTTTAAAAATAAGAAAGTCGTTACACTCCCGTAATGGGGCTATAGATTGATCTAGAAAGCGCGTATAGGCTGCATTTAAAGCGTGGTATAACTTCTCATATATGTCATTCGCAGTCATGCGATGGTCGGGAAAGATTTTCACAATATATTTCTGAAATAAATTAATGGCTTCGTCAGCGTATTGGCAGACATCATCTATGGTCTTAGCAGACTCAATTTGAGCTGTTGCCAAAACGATGGCGTTTTGTAAAAGAGCAAGACAAATGCCCGGATATTCTTCAATAATTTTAAAAGCGTGAGCCTCATCAATTTGAGATTTAATTGCCGTTAATTTATGTTGTAAATTTAACTTTTTGGAGGTTAAAAGAATTTTTACATAGTCTTTGATTTCAGAAGAATCCGGTATAACACTAATTAGAGCTGAAAAATAATGCGTTAATGCTTTGCTAAAGTCATTTTTCCACAGCCAGATTCCTAACTGTGCAAATGCATAGCTTAACTCCAGCATCTCGAAAGTAGTAGGATTTTTACATTCAGATAATTTAATAGAAAATTGTTGAGGGTCCATGCTCAAATATGATAATGCACGTTTGAAATCACCAGAATGCCGATTATAAAAATTAACAAATTTAGTTAAAGAATCATACTGTTTTAAAAATTTAGGCTGCAAGTCGCCTAAACTTTCTGTACGATCCAGATGTATTGCAGTCGGAGGTATTCTTTTGGATTCTTCTAAATACGTTACTAAATTCGTTTGCAGTTTGTTGACTTCAATTAATTTTTGATTATAAAAAAGCATTGCGTTTTTAGCAGCTTCATATTTAGTTGCTAATGCTGAATTTTTTTCCCTTAATTCTGAAAGCTCTTCTGCGTTTAATAACTTTAAACCTCGATCTTTTAAATTTTTAGTTTGATCTTCATCAGATGTGGTCTCTTGAACGATTGGAAATTTGTCAAAATTCTCATTTTTAACACGTAAATCAAAATAAGCAATAATATTAGTCGCTTTCTTCTCGGTGGGTGACAATATTTTTTCGTTCGCTTTCGCTTCAGCTGCTTTATATTTTTCAGCTAACAGTTTATTCTTTTTTTGTAATTCCAAAAACTCCTCTTCGCTTAATAACTCAAACAAGTTGGGATTATCATCTTTACTATCCGAATTAAAACTTTGTATTATTGCATGAGTTTTCTTCTCAATAGGTGATAAGCTTTCTTTCGCGAATTGCAGTCCACTTTTAACTGTTCCTTTGAGTTTTCCAATCACTTCGTCCATTAGATTCCCTGTGGTGGAATCAGAAGAACTTGGAATTATGCCAAGCAAGCCAAAAAGACTCTCACACGTTTGAGTCATACTTGAAGATTTTAATTTTTCTCGAATTTTTTCGTCAACTTGTTTACGAATCTTCTCGGGCTGTGATTTAATTTTTTGCTGTAAGCTACTTTTGATAGGGATTGCTGAAGTAGAGAGGTAATATAAAATATAAATAAATAATAAACATTCTCTTCTTTCATCCTTCTGAAAAGAGATTTTTTTATTTAAGTCTTGAAGATAGGATTCACAAATATTAGCTAACACTGTATCTAAATTAGATTCTTTTGCGCGTGCCGCGTTAATAATTTTGGATCGTGACTCCGAAGAATTCGAAAAAACATCAAATAAATCAGAAGTAGTTAAATTCTTTTTTGGGTCTTGAAGTTTACCAATGATTAAATTAATAATTTTATCGACGACCATGACAACATCCTTAAAAAACAGTTAAACGCACGGCTTCTCTCGAGAAAGGATCTTGTCATTCAAACGCATGCAAAAATACAAGTCAAGCTGTATAAATTAATAATTTTTTTATGGTGGCTTCTGGATTTCTAGCAGTGGTAATAGCAGATAGCATAGCAATACCATCCACGCCTGTTTGCGCGATTTCATTAATTCGAGTTTGATCAATGCCACCCACTGCCACTAAAGGATAAGATAATAATTCACGCCAGTATTTAAGTTGTTGCACACCTTGCGGGGCAAAATTCATTATCTTTGTGGATGTAGGAAAAATAGGTCCGCAAGCAATATAAGATGGATTAATCGCATGCGCACGTGCAACCTCATAATAACAATGTGTGCTAACGCCTAAACGTATTCCGGCTTTTTGTATTGCCGCTAAATCGGCAGTCGCTAAATCTTCTTGGCCTAAATGCACGCCAAAAGCGCCATATTTAATAGCTAATTGCCAGTGGTCATTAATAAATAATTGGCAATGAAATGATTTCGCAACTTCAATCGCCGTTTGAATTTCTTGCTCTAAATTCATAGTGTTTTTTATGCGTAATTGAATGGTTGGTGCACCTGCAAGTGCTGCGGTTTTTACCCATTCACTGCTATCCACAATGGGATATAAACCAATCTGATCACACCGAGCAAAGGACAATGGCACGGAATAAATGGGTGCTGAAGTTAAATACGGAAGGTCCTCCATCATGCGCGGCCAACCTGCCTGAACTACAGGACCAGGTCCCTTACCCATTTGAGTGGCCAAGCGAATGCTTTGATGTACGTACATTTTTGCGATTACAAGTGCGTCTTTTAATTCATAGCCTAACGCTAGGCACGCAGTTATTGCTGCGGCTAAAGTGCAACCCGAACCATGGGTATTTGAATGATTAATACGAGGGCTGCTTAACCAAAAGGATTCTTGACCGTTAGTCCAAAAATCCTGACAAAACGGCTGGTCTTCTGCATGCCCTCCTTTAATCAATACACTCTTTGCCCCTAAATTTAAAAGTTTTTCTGCAGCTAAAATCATATCGGAGTAATGATTTATTTTAATATCCGTTAACCATTCCGCTTCGGCTAAATTTGGTGTTAATAAATCAGCGTGGGGTAAAATATATTGAATAAAATTTTGTTGGCTTTGCAAAAATAATTTTCCGCTCGATGCATTGCGCACGGGATCACAAACTACATATCCTGGAAATTCTTGTAAAAATTTTCCGATGTAAGGCAAACTCTCAACACTTCCCTGCATGCCAGTTTTAATAACTTTGGCCGGTAAATCTTCATTTAATGCTTGAATTTGTGCTTCAATTTGTGAGACAGGTAAATAATGAATATCACGCACTTTTACACTATTTTGTGCAGTAACGCCTGTAATTACAGAACAACCATGTACCTTTAAATCAAAAAATGTTTTTAAATCGGCTTGAATTCCAGCACCACCGCCAGAATCTGAACCGGCAATAGTCCACACAATCGGTCGCATTATATTTTCTCCGCGGTTTGATGCCAAAAAGGTGTATCCAGCACTGGCGTTGAAGGTTCTGCCATATTGCGTTCCTGCATTAAACCCGCCATAAAACCTTGTCTACCTGCTTGCACGCTTGCACGAAATGCTTCTGCCATTAAAACGGGATCATGTGCGCGTGCAATGGCCGTATTTAATAATACAGCATCGATGCCCATTTCAAATGCTTGCACTACATGCGAAGGCTTACCAATGCCTGCATCAACAATAATCGTGGTATCGGGTAAACGTGCGCGCAACATAGAAAGCGCGTATGGATTAATAATGCCTTTACCCGAACCAATCGGTGCCACCCACGGCATAATGACTTCGCATCCACTATCCAATAATCGCCGACAAACAATAAAATCATCCGTGCAATAGGGAAATACTTTAAATCCACGTTGAATTAATTCTTTCGCAGTTTGGACTAAAACAAATGGATCAGGCTGTAAATTATAATCGTCACCAATCACTTCTAATTTAATCCAATCGGTTGCAAAAATTTCACGTGCCATTTCTGCTGTCGTAATCGCATCTTGCATATTATGACAACCTGCTGTGTTCGGTAAAATTCTTTTATTTAATGATTGTACTTGTTGCCAAAAAACATTATTGTTTTTGTTACCCTGCATTTGCCGACGTAATGAAACCGTGATAATTTCAGCTTCGGATGCAATAATCGCATCACGCATGATTTCTAAGGAAGGATAACACGCCGTTCCCACTAACAATCTATTCGAAAATGTTTCGCCGTATATTTTTAACATTTAACCCCCTTGCATTGGTGTTACGCATTCAATTTCGTCACCTTGCTTAATTAGTATTGAATGATATTGAGAACGAGGAATAAATTGACGATTAATCGCAATAGCCATATACGCAAAATTTTGTTGCTCCTCCTGTAGAAAATCCATTAAATTTGTGTCGCTATCGATTTCTTTTTTACTACCATTAAACAAAACTGTAATCACGTATTTTCTCCCATAATATAGGATATTGAATTTCAGAAAAGCCGTTCGCTAAATATTTTAAAATCTCTTCAATTAGAACGGGGGCTAACAAAAAACCGTGTCGATAAAGACCATTAACCGCAATCACCTTATCCGCATATTTAATTTTAGGTAAATGATTGGATAATGCTGGTCGGCAATTAACTGCTGTTTGAATGATCCTAGCCTCAATAAATCCTTTATGCACATTATAAGCGGTCGATAACAATTCCATTAAGCTACGCAGTGAAATAGGACTGTAATCTTCGCACTCAATTTCGCTCGCGCCCACAATGTAAATATCATTCGGGCGGGGCACAATATAAATACTGTAGCGAGGATGTAAATAACGTATCGGTCGCGATAATTTTACGCTGGGTGCGTGTAACCAAACTAATTCCCCACGCACACCGCGCAAATCTTTAAAATAAGTTCGCCCCCCTACTCCACGGCAATCAAAAACCAAATCAAAATGCTTCTGTATTTCATGAATATCAATAATTTCACGCTGAAAATAAGGCAGAAATTCTAACTTTTGCGCCAAACATTCTATCAAAGCTTGCGCGTCAATTTGACCTTCTTCCGGAAAATAATACCAATTAGTGTTAGCATCAACTTCAGGCTCGAGATTTTGCAAAGCTTCCATTTTCAAAAATTGATAAGGAGTTTCTGCACAAGTTTGCGTAATTTGTCTGATAAAATGTGTGAGCTCACTGTGATCTTTGGGATGCGCAGTAATTAATGAACCCAGTTGACGAAAATAAATATTTGAATTTAATTGTTTTAATATTAAAGGCCAGCGCGTTAAACTTTCACAACCAATTTGTGCGATTAATAAAGGCGATTTTTCTAGTTCACTAAACGGGGCAATCATCCCTGCTGCAGTCATACCGGCGCTTTTACTCGCATGTAAGGGATCTTTATCGAATAAAGTAATATTCTTTTTCCCCGCTTGGAGCAGAGAAAAAGCCAATAATCTTCCGAATAATCCAGCGCCGACAATTGCAATCTTCATTACACATTACTCTGAATATTGTGCGCGAAATTCCTTGGCTTTTTCCTTGAGTCCTTCTTCCGCGTATTTTTGAATATCTTGTGTGATTTTCATCGAGCAAAATTTCGGCCCACACATCGAACAAAATTGCGCGTGTTTAGCACCATCTTGTGGCAAAGTTTCGTCGTGATAAGCACGTGCAGTATCTGGATCCAATGACAAATTAAATTGATCTTCCCAATTAAATTGAAAGCGTGCATGCGATAAAGCATCATCACGACGGCGTGCGGCTGGATGACCTTTCGCCAAATCAGCAGCGTGAGCCGCGATTTTATAGGCAATAATACCCTGTTTAACATCTTCGCGATTGGGTAAACCTAAATGTTCTTTGGGTGTAACGTAACATAATAATGACGAACCGAACCAACCAATCATAGCGGCACCAATTCCGCTGGTAATATGATCGTAACCCGGAGCAATATCAGTGGTGAGCGGTCCTAATGTGTAAAATGGAGCTTCATGACAATACTTTAATTGCAGATCCATATTTTCTTTAATTAAATGCATAGGCACATGTCCCGGACCTTCAACCATTACTTGCACATCATGATCCCAAGCAATTTTCGTTAATTCGCCTAATGTTTTTAATTCTGAAAATTGTGCTTCATCATTAGCATCCGCAATAGAACCTGGACGTAAACCATCACCGAGCGAATGACTCACATCATATGCTCGCATAATTTCGCAAATCTCAACGAAATTTGTATACAGAAAATTTTCTTTATGATGCGCTAAACACCATTTCGCCATGATTGATCCACCCCGAGAAACGATGCCTGTCATACGATTTGCTGTCATAGGCACGTAACGTAATAATACTCCAGCATGAATTGTGAAATAATCTACGCCCTGCTCAGCTTGCTCAATCAAAGTATCGCGATAAACTTCCCACGTTAAATCTTCGACGATTCCGCCTACTTTTTCTAATGCTTGATAAATAGGAACGGTCCCAATCGGTACGGGTGAATTTCGAATAATAAAATCGCGAGTTGAATGAATATTTTTGCCAGTCGATAAATCCATCACTGTATCGGCACCCCACCGCGTCGACCACAATAATTTTTCTACTTCTTCTGCTATCGAGGAAGATAGGGCTGAATTTCCGATATTAGAATTAATTTTTGTTAAAAAATTACGACCGATAATCATAGGTTCGGATTCAGGATGATTAATATTAGAAGGAATAATTGCGCGACCTCGGGCTACTTCATCACGAACAAATTCAGCGGTAATTTTAGTGGGTAATTGAGCACCGTAGGGTTGACCACGTAAACGTTGTTCGCGTTCGATATTTTTATTTTGAATAACTTCACGACGCTGATTTTCACGGATAGCAATATATTCCATTTCTGGGGTAATAATGCCTTGACGTGCATAATATAACTGCGTAACTGCACGACCTTTTAATGCGCGCCGAGGTTGTCGCTGTAATTGAAACGCTTCAGCTTGACCGGTTTTTTCTGTCTGCGTATAACTATCGTCATGAGGTTGAATGCGACGCCCAGCATAAATTTCAGTGTCATTGCGTTTTTCAATCCATGGCTGACGTATTGGTGCTAAGCCTTTGGTAATATCGATTGGGGTTTTACCGTCTGTATAAGGACCCGAAGTGTCATACACCGGAAATTTTTCGCCACTGAATAAGCTGATTTCACGCATTGCAACGTGAAGGTCAGGAAATAATTCTCCAGATAGATAAGATTTTCGTGAACCGGATAAAGGTTTTAAATATTCATCGGCGATTTTCATAGCATGTTCCTCTTATAAAATAGAGCTCGAACATGCGGAATGATGGTGTGAATCACTTCCCTCCGCAGGCCCTAGCCTGATCAGGTTCTAAGGGTTAAGCCTCTGGCTTTCTCAGTCGAAAAACGACACCCCTAGTGATTTTGCGAAATTAGCACAGATCCCAAGAAGTTGAAAGGATTAACGGATAATTTTGCGTAACAGCTCAACAATCACGATCAAAATAACTGCTCCGATAATCGCTGCAAATAACAAACCTAAGGTGCTCGAAGTGACGACGCCAAAATGTGAAAGTACGTAACCTCCAATGAAGGCGCCTACGATACCTAAAATGATATCGATAATGATACCGAAACCGCGGCCGCGAGTGATTAAACCCGCAATCCATCCTGCGATTAAACCAACTAAGATAATAGTGAGAATATGGTGTGTTCCTAGATTCATAGTGTCGCTCATTTCCTATTAAGACTATAATGTTAGTATAAATCAGAATTTTATTGTAATCTACGCTTTATGGTTTAATTGTTGTTCAAGGTATATGAAATAATGAAACATTTTTTCAACCGTGTCTTAGCAAGCATCCTTCCCATCATTGGCATGCTATTATTTTTGGCAATTTTTATTGTGGGTATTATTTTCTTTTCCTATGTAATTGTTATCTTAGCCATTATTGGATTCATCTTATTCGCGATTGCTTATATCCGTGCTCGCATTCTCTTATATCAAATGCGACGTGATAATAAAAAGAAAACGCCAACAGGTAACGGTCGCACAATTGATCATGACAATCATGAGCAGAAATGAAAAAAACGGCGACTTTTCGCTTTTATGCTGAATTAAATGATTTTTTAACTCCATCGCAACGCCAAGTGACTTTTACTCATGAATTTAAGCAAAATCCTGCTATTAAAGATATTATTGAAGCGCTAGGCGTACCACATTCGGAAATAGATTTGATTTTAGTAAATGGTGAATCTAAAGATTTCACCTATCAATTACAAGACCAAGATCACGTTGCGATTTATCCCGTATTTGAAGCTATGGATATTTCACCACTTATTCATTTACGCGCGAAACCATTGCGTAAAATTCAATTTATTTTAGATGTACATTTGGGGAAACTGGCACGTTATTTACGTTTATTAGGTTTCGATACTTTCTATGAGCGCCATTATTCCGACGCGCAAATTATACAATATGCAGTAGAAAATCATTGTATTATTTTAACCCGCGATGTGGGCTTATTGAAAAACAAAAAAGTCACCCATGGTCTTTGGGTTCGAGCAACAGATCCTAATTTACAAATACAAGAAATCATTGCTCGGCTTAATTTGTCTCATCAAATGAATCCATTTACGCGTTGTCTCAAATGTAATGGATTATTAATTCGCGTAGAAAAGTTTTCTATTCAAGAAAAACTGCAGCCCAAAACACAACGCTATTATTCAGAATTCTCGACATGCAAACAATGTGGCAAAATTTATTGGGGTGGCTCGCATTATATTCGCATGCAGAAATTTGTGGATAGATTAAAAGAATCTGTTCGGACAAATCATTAATTTGGCTTATGCTGAGGCTCTCAAATAAAGCGCTTTTGCGTGACAAAATGTCAACCACAATTCCGAATTCACGTTAATCTCTGACCAGTTGACATTTTTTACTTGCAATAAACGGTTAAAAAATTTATAAAAGATAAGAACAATTTAAGTGTCAAGGGAGTGGTCACCATGAAAGTAAAAAAAATTTTTCAGAACAGTTTAATTTCATTAAGCATGTTACTAAGTTCAACGAGTTTTGCAGGAGCTATTGAATTACCACCTGCACCCTCTCCCTGGTATGTCGTACTCGGTGGAGGTTATGCTTGGAGCAACTCAACTCATACTAATTTAGATTTGAGTTTTTGGGATCCTGCACTTGAAGGTTATAATAGCCGACTGGGATATTCTCCTTTTATTACACTGGGTGTTGGTAAAAGGGTTTGTCCGATTCTTTTGTCTGAAGTTACCTCCAGTTATTTTAATGATTTTTTGTATCGTCGTTACCAATCAAGTACACAAGCTCCAACGCCTGGATTTACGGGTACTTCACGTGTACGACACTTTGATTTAAACAATTTTAATGTTTTATATAATCTTATCCTCAATAGTGATCATTTCGGGTTGAATTTCTTTCATATTTACTTCACACCGTTTATCGGAGTTGGTGGTGGGCTAGCATTAAATACCGTTAAAAACTTTTATACCAATGTTGCAACTGGAGATGTCACTTCGATTGGTTTGAATACAATGCGTGTGTTATCAGGTGCGGGGCAAGCCGAAGTGGGTCTGATGGCATATGTTAGCGATAAACTATCAGTTGATATGGGATATCGTTATTATTATGGTGGAGATTTTAGATCTGTATCTAGTATTTTTATTACAACAGGTTCAGGTAGTCCGGCAGCTATTGCCGCTCCAGCTTGGAGAGGAACCCTGACAGCAAATATATTATTTGCGGAAATGCGCTTCTCTGCTTAATGTGAGTTCGGAATTGCGAGTGACATTTTGTCACCCGCAAATTCCATCTCAAATCTAAAAACTAGCCGGACCAGGTTTCTATAATAATGCTTCTTGTGGTTCTACAAATGGTAAACCCAAATCAGACGCTACGCCAAAATGAGTCACTTTTCCAAATGCAATATTTAATCCATTAAGAAAATGTGAATTACTCAATAATGCTTTTTGATATCCCTGGTTCGCCAAGGCAACCACGTAAGGCAATGTTGCATTATTTAAAGCTAAAGTTGAAGTTCGTGGAACGGCACCCGGCATATTCGCCACACAATAATGCACGACCTCCTCACATAAATAAGTGGGTTCGCTATGCGTCGTAGGATGACTGGTTTCAAAACATCCACCCTGATCGATCGCAACATCTACCAGCACAGACCCCGGTTTCATTTTTTTTATGGTATCACGAGTAACTAATTTCGGTGCTGCTTTTCCTGGCACTAAAACCGCACCAATCACCAAATCCGCTGCTGAAACATATTCATCAATACTCGCTTTTGTCGAATAAACAGTATTCAAACGCCCCCCAAATTGGAAATCTAATTCCTGTAATCGGCGTAACGATTTATCTAACACTGTGACATGCGCTTCTTTACCCATCGCCATTCGAACTGCATTCGTTCCTACAACCCCACCACCCAATACAACGACCTTACCAGGATAAACTCCCGGTACACCGCCTAATAATAATCCGCAGCCACCGTTAGGTTTTTCCAAACAATGTGCGCCCGCTTGAATAGCCAAACGTCCTGCAACCTGACTCATGGGTGCTAATAAAGGTAAACTACCATCTTCTGCCGTTACTGTTTCGTAAGCGATTGCAATACAACCCGATTTAATTAATGCAGTTGCTTGTTTAATATCAGGCGCTAAGTGTAAGTAAGTAAAAAGAATTTGTCCTGAGCGTAATAAACCATATTCACTGGGTTGAAGTTCTTTAACTTTAACAATAAGGTCGGCTTCGGCATATACTTGCTGCGCGGTATCAGCGATTGTTGCTCCTGCTTCAACATAAGCCGTATTGTAAAAATTAATTTCGGTCCCTGCGTTATTTTCTACAATAACTTCATGACCATTACTCACTAATTCGTGAACGCTAAAAGGCGTTAAACCCACTCGATATTCTGCTGTTTTTATTTCTTTTGGAACACCAATTTTCATTTATTAACCCCTTTTAATAACCCATGTCAGTCAAAACGAGATCCCATTCACGCATGACTTCATTTAAATCTGCAACTATTCCATAATTCGCTACTTGAAAAATAGGTGCTTCCGGATCTTTGTTAATAGCAACAATAATCTTGCTGTCTTTCATTCCCGCTAAGTGCTGAATGGCACCCGAAATACCTATTGCGAAATATAATTTCGGAGCAACCACTTGTCCAGTTTGACCCACTTGGCAGTCATTAGGCGCCAAACCCATATCGACAGCTGCCCGTGAGGCACCTACAGCTGCTCCTAGGCGATTAGCCAGGAGCATAATTTTCTGAAAATTCTCTTTATCTTGCAATCCACGACCGCCTGAAACGACAATTTCAGCTGAAGACAAATCGGGTCGATCCAAATTATGCTGCTCTTCTGCGATAAATTGTGCCTGTTGATTATCACTAATAAAATTTACCCTTTCAATGGGTGCCGGTGTTTGTGAAGCCAATTGTGCAGGGAAAGCAGTGGCACGGATGCTCAAAATAATAGGCAAAACTAAAACCTTCACGGTTTCAATCGCGTTACCGGCATAAATTGGTCGGCTAAACGTATCGGAACTTACAATTTCAATAACGTCACTAACCTGGGGAACACTTAATTTAGCGGCTATTCGCGGTAAAAGATTTTTACCAAAAGTCGTTGCCGGCGCCAATAAGTATTGAGTGTTTTGTATGACCGATAAAATCAAAGGGGTTAAACGTTCTGCTAAAGGATGCTGATACAGTTCATGATCGGCGAGCAGAATTTTTGTAACCCCCTGCATCGTCGCCATTATTTCAGCAACTGCTTGGCATTGATAACCAATGACGATTGGAACTATAGGCTGGTTAAGTTGATTCGCTGCGGTGAGTGTACTTAGCGTTGCAGGTTTAATTTTTTTATTATCATGCTCGACAATTATGTAAGTTGTCATGGCAATACATGTTCCTTCTCTTTAAGAATATTCATTAATTCTCTGATAGAATTTATTTTTACCCCACCTTCACGTTTTACTGGAGGTTTCACATGGAGCGTTTGTAATTGTGGAGTTAAATTCACCCCTAATGCATCGATGGTCTCGATTATTAATGGCTTGGTTTTAGCTTTCATAATATTGGGTAAGCTAGCAAAACGAGGAACATTTAAGCGTAAATCGGTAGTAATAATAGCAGGAAGTTTTAATTTCAAAGTTTCTAATCCACCGTCAATTTCTCGTGTAACTATAACAAAATTATCATTAAATTCAATTTTAGAAGCAAAAGTCCCCTGCGACCAATCCAGCAATCCTGCAAGCATTTGTCCGGTCTGATTACAATCATTATCAATGGCCTGCTTACCCATGATTACCACCTGGGGATTTTCACGCTCGACGATCGCTTTTAATAAAAAGGCTACCTGCAAAGGTTCTAGAGGCCCCTCAGGCTTAATTAAAATCGCGCGGTCTGCACCAAGGGCAAGCGCTTGACGTAAAGTTTCTTGCGCGGAGGTGTCACCAATAGAGACTGCAATAATCTCTTGGGCAATTCCCTGCTCTTTCCATCGAATAGCTTCTTCAACCGCAATTTCATCAAAGGGATTCATCGACATTTTGACGTTTTCAGTTTCAACTCCAGTGCCATCCGATTTAATTCGAATTTTTACTTGATAGTCGACCACCCGTTTAATTGCGCATAACACCTTCATGACATGTCACTCCTAGCTCTGGTCATGTCTTAATGTATGCATCTTGAACTTGATTAAGGTTCAGGTCAAGAGTAGCCTTTTTGTAGATTATGAGTCAGGAATAGGAAGTTTTATGCGTGAATCAATGGAGTTTGATGTTGTTATTGTTGGTGCTGGACCCGCTGGTTTAAGTGCAGCCATTCATCTTGCAGAACTCAGCCAGAAAAAAAATAAATCTTTAAATATCTGTGTTTTAGAGAAAGGATCACAAGTTGGAGCTCATATTTTATCGGGTGCGGTAATGGACCCGAGTGGCCTTAATGAGCTCATTCCTGATTGGCAGACAACAGATGCACCAATCACTGTATCGGCTATTCAAGATCGATTCTATTTATTGACAGAGAAAAAATCTTTCTCACTTCCGGTTCCCTCGATAATGAAAAATAATGGAAATTATATCATTAGCTTGGGAGAATTATGTCAATGGTTAGCTTCACGTGCAGAAGCATTGGGTATTAATATTTTCCCAGGATTTTCAGCAAGCCATCTGCTTTTAAATGAAGATAAAACTGCTGTCATTGGAGTTCAGAGCGCCGATATGGGGTTAGACAAACATGGACAACCTACTCCACGCTACCAACCTGGAATAAATTTATATGCTAAACAAACGATTTTCGCTGAAGGATGTCGAGGCTCGTTGTCACAACAATTAATGCAACACTTTAATTTACGAACCAACTGCGATCCGCAATCTTATGCTATTGGAATTAAAGAATTATGGAAAATATCTCCTGAACAACATAAACTTGGTTATGTCATTCATACGCTGGGATGGCCCCTCGATCAAAAAACTTATGGTGGAGGGTTTATTTATCACTTTAAAGATCAATTGCTAAGTATAGGATTAGTAGTCGGTTTGGATTATGAGAATCCTTATCTAGACCCCTTCCAAGAATTTCAACGATTAAAACTTCATCCTTTAATTAAACCTTTATTGATGAATGCAGAATGCATCAGCTATGGCGCTCGTGCGTTAAATGAAGGTGGATTTCAATCGCTTCCGAAATTAACTTTTCCAGGAGGGATGCTAATTGGATGCGCTGCGGGTATGTTGAACGTTGGAAAAATTAAGGGTATTCATAACGCGATAAAATCGGGAATACTTTGTGCAAAAGTGTTGATGCAAAGCCAGCAGGAAGTATCACAACAAGAAATTATTCAATATCAAATTGAATTCGATCAATCATCTATTTTTAAAGAATTATATCGAGTCCGAAATATCAGACCTGGTTTTCATAGGGGATTATGGACCGGACTTTCTTATGCTGCAGTCGATCAATATATTTTCCGTGGACGTGCTCCCTGGACCATGCATTATCAACCCGACCACATTAAATTAAAACCTAAATTTAAGGTTCAACCTATTTCTTATCCCAAAGCAGACGGAAAAATTACGTTTGACAAACTTTCTCAAGTATATTTAACAGCCACTCGCCATCGAGAAGACGAGCCCTGTCACTTGATTTTAAAAGATCCCACAATACCTGTAACCGTTAATCTTCCGATTTATGCTGGACCTGAAACACGATATTGTCCGGCATTAGTTTATGAATATGTAGAGCGAGAGCAAAAGCCACATTTTCAAATTAATGCGGCTAATTGCATTCATTGTAAGACATGCGATATTAAAGATCCTACACAAAATATAGTTTGGCAAACACCTGAAGGTGGCGATGGGCCTAATTACCAACTAATGTAATTCGAATTTTTTGAAACTACTTTGAAATAGTTTTATTCGGAGAGAAAAAATCAAAAGCATCATTCCCCTTAGATTCTTGAGCACTGCGCGATAAGTTTTGATTTAAATGTTCATTTTGCTTAGGACTGGATCGTTGAATGATAATCGGGATGGGTTTCGTCCCAGGTTGCGTTTCAGAATTCGTATTATTAAAAGGAGGCATTGGCCGAAAGATCCCAAGAGCCATCGTATATTTGCTCGTTGCCTCTTTTGCCAATTCTTCACTAAGTTTCTCATCTTGCGCCTGAATTAATTTCATTTTCTTACTAATCGCATCTGACAAATAATATTTAAGCGCGCTTTGATCATCCACAGCTAATTTTGTTTCGGCCTTTACCAGCGCTTCGCAAAAGTCATTTACATCTATTATCATTAAAGCTTGACAGATTGATGTTACTAAATCTTTTAATCGTTCTTTATTTACTTCTGTAGGCTTAAACGCATATTGCAGTAAAAGATAAGAAAATGCATTTGAGTACAACTCTTTCAAAAATTCATAGTCAGGATGAAAACTTTCCTTATTAAAATAGATAATTTTATTACTTTTTTCCTGAATGCGGTTATTAATTAGTGCAGAAATTTCCGCATAAAATACCTGCGCGTTCGCATTTTTCGTTTTGATGTCTGCATGACTGTCGTTAGGATAAGTTAATTCGAAATCGTCTTGAGCTATCTTGAAATGTAAATCAGTAAATCTTTGTAACTTTTCTTGGGTAAGAATATCTTTTTCGCTAATTTCTAAATGGTTATCAGCCGGATATGTTTTATTATCACTTTCTTCAATTTCTTTATTTAAACTTGAGCATTTTTCAGAGCTTTCGTGCGAATAAACAACTTTCTTGTCATTACTGTCAGCGTTCTCACTGTCCTCGACTTCATTGTTCAACTTCCCAATTACTTCTGTATAGTATTCAATAATATGCTCTGTTTCTTTGATATAGATAAATTTGGGGTAAATATTTTTTAAAATTTCGAGATACATTTTAATTAAAAAGAAAATATTAACATATGTATTATGGGGTATATTCAAACTAATACCTGAGCGAGACTCATTGCCCAAGTCTGCAACCGGAAATTTTTTCTTTACCTTCTTTAAAAAACGCAACAGCTCTTGGGCCAAATTTGAGAGTATCTCATTCTTTTTCTTTTCATTAATATCATTACAAGTTTCAAGGTATAGCTTGCAGTCCTCGATACGTTCAAATTCTTTTTCTTTCGTCAGTATGGCCAAAACTAGAGAAAAATAAGGAATAAGGTAAGGTTCTTTAAATCTTTTATACATGACTGATATTAAGTTTAATATCGTAATTGCAACCGAGAAGAAATCTGAATACCGTTCATAAATTTGTTTTTTCTCTGTTACTATACTAATTTCACGAAAGCAAAAATTGGAAGTAACTTTTTGGCGTGGAACTCCTTCTATATTTTCTATTCTTTCAATGGCGTTAGCATCATCTATATCTACTAAACACGACTGATATTTTTCAGCTATTATAATATTTTGGGAATGCACGTCACCGTGTAAATAATCATTCTTGTGTAAATCAAAGATTTCCTGTAATAAGCTAATAATAATATTTTTACATGAAATTGGAGAGATTGATTTGCCGTCTTGAATTTCATTGATCAGATCTTGTAATTCAGGTCCTTCAATATGTTCTATTAATTTAGGGCCAATCGGATAACGAAATCTGAATTTAAGTCCCATAATTTTGTCGGTTAACTCAAATGCAGAATCTAAATTTTTTTTCTTTAAAACTCGAACTTTAATATAGATACCAGAAGCACCTGATTTTTTAATATTATCTAATAAAAGATAAGTGTCTGGTTGAAGTTGAAAAACAATGAAAGATAATAATTTATTATCAATCTCGTAGATTGCTTGCCGACTTTGAAAATCCCCTGGATTTTTCCTAGCGTATTCGTTTAAAATACTTACTTCTTCGTCTAAGATACTCTGTAAGAATGCTTTATCTTTTTCGGCAAATGTTAACCTTTTTTCTTTCATATTTGCTCCCTTCCTCTGCTGAAGTCTCACCTTGATATGGGCATAAATGAAATACCAAGCACACAGCTATAGCCATGTGTTTTTCAGAATTTATTGAATTTTTCAGAACAGTCGTCAACACTTCTTCTGCATAATGCAATATAACAAGAAAAAGTTAAAACAATATTAATTGTTAGAATATTTTCTGACTTATGTCATACTAGTAAGTGGTTCAAAATTACCAACATATATTTCTGGAAATAAAATGCGTTCAATGCATTCAACTAAAACATGTAAAATAATCATATGAAGATTTTGAATGCAATCGGATGTCGCCCCATTGACGATAATTTCATAATCACAGATCCCGCTGAGCTCCCCACCCCCGCGGCCTAACAAAGCAAACGTTTTTACACCAATCACTTTAGCTGTTTCCATTGCACGCACCAGATTTTTAGAATTTCCGCTGGTAGACAGGAGCAATAATCCGTCACCCTTTTTGGCATATGCCATTACCGAGCGTGCAAATATCTGATCAAAACCGTAATCATTACCTACGCAAGTGATATGTGAAGAGTCAGTTAATGGAATAACGGCAAGCGGTTTTCGATCGGAGCGATAACGACCGGTTAATTCTTCTGCAAAATGCATAGCCTGGCACGCACTACCACCGTTTCCACAGACCAAGATAGATTTGTTGTTCGTTAATACTTTTGCCATAGCGGTTGCCATTTCTTGGGTGCGGCGAAAATGTTGCTCGTTACTGTTATATTCAATTAATGCTGCTAAAGCAGTTTGATAAGATTCTCTGATATGAAACTCAAGTCCATGACTCATAATATACTCCTAAAGTTTCTCGACAATGTCTCGAATTAAGCTCGGGCCTTGATAAATTAAACCCGTATATATTTGCACTAAGCGGGCACCAGAGTCCAATAAAGATTTAGCGTCTTCTGCCGACATGATACCACCGACCGCAATTAAGGGAATTTGTCCCTTCGTTTGTTGTTGTAGATAAGAAATAATATGTTTAGTTTTATTTAATAAAGGTTTTCCACTGAGTCCGCCCTTTTCGTCTGCGTGTTTTAAATGCTTTACCGCAGTGCGATCGATTGTGGTGTTGGCTACAATAATTCCTTCAATTTCCACTTGCAAGAAAATTTTTGCCATTACCTCAATTTCTTGATTCGATAAATCAGGAGATATTTTCACGAGAATCGGAACTTTTTTTTGATATTCTTGCTGTAAGGTTTGTTGCAACTCTTTTATTCGCGTCAAAAGATCTAATAAGTACGTCTCATTTTGTAAATCACGCAATCCCGCAGTATTCGGAGAGGAAATATTGAGGGTAGCGAAATCGGCATAGGAATAAATCTTCCGTAAACAAATTTCATAATCTGCATAAGCATTTTCAATCGGCGTCGTTAAATTCTTTCCGATATTAACACCCACTATTCCAGGAATCCGGCGTGCTTTTAGGTTTTTAACAAGGTGATCGACACCCTTATTATTAAAACCCATGCGATTAATAAGCGCCATTGCCTTAGGCAATCGAAATAATCGAGGCTTCGGATTGCCTGCTTGAGGTTTTGGTGTAACAGCACCTACTTCAATAAATCCAAATCCTAAGCTAAAAAGCGCGTCAATATAATCGCCATTTTTATCTAAGCCAGCAGCTAATCCCACAGGATTTGGAAAATTTAAATCGAATACTTTGCATGGTTTTAGTGGGAACCGTTGAAGATTTTTTTTAATTCTATGAAGTGGTGCACTCCATTTTAAAAAATTCAGCGCAATATGATGAGTAAACTCAGTGGGAAATTTAAATAAAATAGGCCGCAAGATACGATACATGAGAGCTTACCATTAAAGGACCACACATTCCTTACTCCAAAAACGCAACATCGCATTGCTTTTTTTCATTAATGTGTAAGGCACAGTTTTAACTTCGACACCAAAATTCTTCTGTTGCAACAGCAGCATAATCGGACCTAAATCTTTAGCAATTTCACCATTTTGATCTAATAACGGAAAAATTCGAACTTCTTGCGCCACACGCGCTAATTCACTCACAATCGTTTCTGCCGAATAATGACGCTCGCGAAATAAAAGATTGGAGCACAGTCCCAATTCAAATTCTTGATCTTTAAACGGCAATGTAGGGAGTTTTGCTGCTCGATATCGCCCTTCTTGTTGCCCATCAGAATAATCCGCTAAAAAAATCTGTGCGTATTGATTCCAAACATTCAGTAAATTTTCAATTTCTTTTTCGCCTGCGGGTTGCAAAAGATGGAGATAATGGTCTAATTTTTCGGATAATTCTTGAATTACAAAATCTACATGCTTCATCATATCTAACGGCGCTAAATCATAATACGGATCAGCACTCACAACGTTATTAGGTCCTTGCGCGTGCCACTGCGCATTGAAACAAGAAATTCCTGCCGGATAATCTAAGATGGTTTTGTTTAAGGCTTTGTCATCGAGATCAAACATTAGTCGATAATCAGCTAATGAATGCACCCATATTGGTATTGCTGGTGTAGTCATGATGTTTCTTAACATTTGTTGGGAATTGGTTACAATAGTAAGCTGATTGAATCACGGAATCAACTCATATCACATTAGGAATACAGCATGATAAACGGTCCAGATTTCCAACTTGATGAAACTTACCAACTACTACGACACTCAGTACAACAATTTGCTCAAAAGGAAATCGCACCATTAGCTGGTCAAATCGATCATAACAATCATTTTCCTCGAGAATTATGGCCCAAAATGGGCGAATTGGGATTATTAGGCATGACCACTGCAGAAGAATATGGTGGCACCAACATGGGATATTTAGCGCATGTGATTGTGATGGAAGAAATTAGTCGTATCTCTGCAGCCATTGGATTAAGTTATGGTGCGCATTCTAATTTATGTATGAATCAATTACAGCGTTTTGGAAATAACGAACAAAAAGCTCGATATTTACCGAATCTTTGCAATGGAAAGTTTGTTGGTGCGTTAGCAATGAGCGAACCGGGTTCAGGATCCGATGTTGTGAGCATGCGATTAAGAGCCGAACGTCAAAATAATCATTTTATTTTGAATGGCAATAAAATGTGGATCACCAACGGACCTGAGGCAGATGTTTGTATTGTATATGCTAAAACGGATCCCAAAGCAAATGCACATGGAATTAGCGCATTTCTTGTGGAAAAAGGCACACCTGGATTTTACTCCGCACAAAAACTCGATAAATTAGGAATGCGTGGTTCAGATACTTCTGAATTAGTTTTTGAAAATTGTGAAATTCCTGCAGAAAATTTATTAGGAAATTTAAACGAGGGCGTCAAAATTTTAATGACTGGCCTGGATTATGAACGCGTTATTTTAGCTGCTGGTCCTGTGGGTATTATGCAAGCTTGTTTAGATGTAGTATTACCTTACATACACGATCGTCAACAATTCGGACGTCCTATCGGTGAATTTCAATTTATTCAAGGTAAAGTTGCAGATATGTATACCGTGTTAAACGCCAGTCGCTGCTATCTCTACACGGTCGCAAGAGCTTGTGATAATGGCACTATTACGCAAAAAGATGCTGCCAGCGTAATTTTATATACCGCCGAAAATGCAACTCAAATGGCACTCCAATCCATTCAATGTTTAGGCGGCAACGGTTATATCAATGAATTCCCTACCGGTCGATTATTACGTGATGCCAAACTTTATGAAATTGGTGCTGGAACCTCTGAAGTGCGACGCATTGTCGTCGGACGTGGTTTATTTCGCGAAACAAATTAAGGTCGCAAAAAAATGCAAAAAGAAATTGTTATTGTGAGTGCTGCTCGCACGCCGATTGGAAATTTCGGTGGATTTTTTAAAAATATTCCCGCTACAGAATTAGGTGCTTACGCGATTAAAGGCGCGTTGAAACGTGCGAATTTAAAATCTGATGCCATTCAAGAAGTTTTAATGGGTTGTGTATTACCGGCTGGTTTAGGTCAAGCACCAGCACGTCAAGCTGCATTAAAAGCTGGGTTGCCAAATACAACACCCTGCACCACCATTAATAAAGTCTGCGGTTCTGGAATGAAGAGTATTATGCTGGCACACGATGAAATTGTCGCAGGTTCATTTCAAATTGTATTAGCAGGTGGAATGGAAAATATGTCGAACGCACCCTATTTAATTCCACATGCGCGCTATGGTTATCGTCTCGGACATGCCACAATGTACGATCATATGATGCTAGACGGTTTGGAAGATGCTTACGATAAAGGTAAAGCAATGGGAGATTTCGCAGAAATGTGTGTGGATAGATATCAATTTAGCCGTGAACAATTAGATAATTTTGCAAAACGTTCTTTAATTCGAGCTAAACAAGCCAACGAAGATGGAAGTTTTCAGGCTGAAATAGAACCCGTTTCAATTATTGAAAATAAACAAGCGAAAAATATAGAGCATGATGAAATTCCATTTAAAGTTTCACCCGAAAAGATTTCGCAATTAAAACCAGTCTTTCGTGCAGATGGTAAAATTACCGCCGCCAATGCAAGCTCTATTTCCGATGGTGCTGCTGCTATTATTCTAATGTCATCAAATGAAGCAGAAACTCGAAAAATAAAACCGCTAGCAAAAATGATTGCGCATTATAGTTATGCGCACGAACCCGCTTGGTTTACGACGGCTCCAGTTAATGCTATTCAAGGCGTATTAAAAAAAGCAAATTGGTCGCTAGATGAAGTGGATTTATTTGAAATTAATGAAGCTTTTTCTGCAGTTGCTTTAGTGGCTATCAAAGATTGTGGCATCGATATTGAAAAAGTAAATATTCACGGTGGTGCAACCGCGTTAGGTCATCCGATTGGCGCCTCGGGTACTCGTATTGTAGTTACACTACTACATGCATTAAAAAAACAAAATTTACGTAGAGGAATTGCTGCAATTTGTATTGGTGGTGGTGAAGCCACAGCAATCGCAGTAGAAATATTATAGCTAAGGAATAACATGGGTCTTATTAAATCTCAATTGAATCCGCAAAGCGATAATTACAAAAAAAATTATGCAGCAATGCAAAAGGAAATTGATAAGCTCAATACGATGAGTCAATTGATTCGAGAAGGCGGCCCTGAAAAAGCACGCCAACGACAAATCGAGCAAGGAAAATTATTAGTACGCGCTCGCATTGAGCAGCTCATAGATCGCGGCTCACCGTTTTTAGAATTAGGCCAATTTGCCGGTTACAAACTCTATGATGATGATGTGCCCGCTGGTGGTGTGGTCGCTGGAATTGGCCACATTAACGGACAAGAATGCATGATCGTAGCGAATGATGCTTCGGTTAAAGGCGGAACCTACTATCCGATTACCGTAAAAAAACATTTACGCGCTCAAGAAATTGCAGAACAAAATCATCTTCCCTGCATTTATTTAGTAGATTCCGGCGGAGCTTTTTTACCAAAGCAAGAAGAAGTTTTTCCTGATCGTGAGCATTTCGGTCGAATTTTCTATAATCAAGCGCGCATGTCTGCAAAAAATATTCCACAAATTGCAGTGGTAATGGGTTCTTGCACGGCGGGAGGCGCCTATGTTCCAGCAATGGCTGATGAATCTATTATGGTGCGCGAACAAGCGACTATTTTTTTAGGCGGACCACCGTTAGTGAAAGCGGCAACAGGCGAAGTGGTTAGTGCAGAAGAATTAGGTGGTGCTGATGTTCATTGTCGTATTTCAGGAGTAGCTGATCATATCGCCAATAATGATGAACATGCCTTAGCATTAACCCGTGAAATTGTGCAGCAGCTCAATCGTACTAAAAAAATTAAATTACAAACGCTACCGAGTCGAGAACCTTTGTATCCAGAAGAAGAAATTCTCGGCATCATTAATGCTGATCCGCGCATACCCTATGATGTTCGCGAAATTATTGCCAGAATTGTGGATGCCTCTGAATTTGAGGAATTTAAGGCAAATTATGCAACGACATTAGTTTGCGGTTTCGCACATATTTACGGTTATCCCATCGGAATTATTGCTAACAATGGAATTTTATTTTCAGAATCTGCGCTCAAAGGTACACATTTTATTGAATTATGCTGCAAACGAAAAATTCCATTATTATTTCTACAGAATATCACGGGTTTCATGGTTGGCAAAAAATACGAACACAGCGGAATCGCTAAACACGGCGCTAAAATGGTTACCGCGGTTGCTTCTGCTGAAGTACCTAAAATTACCGTTATCATTGGAAATAGCTATGGCGCGGGTAATTATGCTATGTGTGGACGCGCATACAATCCGCGATTTCTATTTATGTGGCCAAATGCCCGTATCGCTGTTATGGGTGGAGAACAAGCCGCGCATGTTTTAGCGCAAGTTAAAGAAGATCAAATTGCACGACGCCATGAACAATGGGCCGCCGATGAAAAAAAACAATTTATGCAAAGCATTCGTACGAGTTATGAAGATCATGCTAATGCCTATTATTCCAGCGCGCGACTCTGGGACGATGGAATTATTAATCCGTTAGATACTCGTAGAGTGATCGGTCTCTCGCTTTCAGCTGCGCTAAACGCACCGATCCCAGACACTATTTTTGGTATATTTAGGGAATAACATGAATACTTACTCTACGATATCTGTTCAATTAAATGAACCTGTCAGTGTTATCACATTTAATCGACCTGAAGTACATAATGCTTTTAACGATTTTGTGATTGAAGAAATCGATCATGCTATGGATGAAATTGAAAAAAAGCCCCAAATTCGTGTGGTTTTTATCAATGCCAATGGACAACATTTTAGTGCAGGTGCTGATCTGAAATGGATGCAGCACATGATTAATTATTCTTTCCCACAAAATAAAAAAGACGCGTTAAAATTAGCGTATCTTTTACAGCGAATGGCTCAATTTCCTAAACCCATTATTGCTCTCGTACACGGCCGAGCAATGGGGGGCGGTTGTGGCATCATTGCGTGTTGCGATATTGTGTTGGCCGATGAAGAAGCGCGTTTTGCTTTTACGGAAACTAAATTAGGACTTATTCCTGCAACGATTTCACCATATGTGCTACGCCGAATTGGTTATCCGGCAGCATTAAGATATTTTATTACTGCGGAATTATTTGATGCCACAGAGGCAAAGAAAATTAATTTAGTGGATGTTATTACTACGCGTGATGAATTAGTCCCTCGAGCGCAAGAGCTGGCAAAATTAATTTGTCAAAATGGTCCTTCAGCGATCATGCAAGCTAAAAAATTATTAAATGAATTACAGCCGGTTGACGATCAAGTCATCGATGAAACAGCTACCCGTTTGGCACAAATTCGAATCTCCAATGAAGCGCAGGAAGGACTGACTGCATTTTTAAATAAACGTAAACCGAACTGGTGCAAGGATTTAGAATAAATGATAAAGAAACTCTTGATTGCCAATCGTGGGGAAATTGCTTGCCGAATTATTAAAACTGCGAAAGAAATGGGAATTGAAACTTACTCTATTTTTTCCGAAGCAGATAACCAAAGTTTAGCGATGCGCATGGCAGATCATGCTATTTGCGTCGGCCCTCCCCCCAGCAGTCAAAGTTATTTACGCCGTGATAAAATTATTGAAATTGCACTGTTGTATCAAATTGATGCCATACATCCAGGTTATGGATTTTTGGCTGAAGACAGCGAATTTGCACGTTTATGTGCTGAAAATAAGATTATTTTCGTAGGTCCACCGGCTAAAGCAATTGCAGCCATGGGAGATAAAGCGCTAGCAAAGGAAATTATGCACAAAGCAAATGTTCCTGTCGTTCCTGGTTATCAAGGCGCACAACAAGACTTAGCTACTTTAGTTGCCGCTGCAGAAAAAATGGGATACCCCATATTAATTAAAGCCTCTGCCGGTGGTGGTGGAAAGGGTATGCGCCTAGTGACTGATCCCAAAAAATTTAAAAATGCGTTAACAGAAGCCAAACAAGAAGCTAAAGCCAGCTTTGATAACGATCAGGTTTTATTAGAAAAATATTTATTACCCGCTCGGCATGTCGAGGTGCAAATATTTTCAGATCAAACAGGACAAACAGTTTATTTATTTGATCGCGATTGTTCGATACAGCGGCGTCATCAAAAAATTATTGAAGAGGCCCCTGCCCCTAATTTACCGCAAACATTGCGTGATAAAATGGGTCAAACTGCAGTATTAGCCGCAAAAGCGATTAATTATGTGGGTGCTGGCACCATCGAATTCTTAGTCACTCCGAAAAATGAATTTTATTTTATGGAAATGAATACACGACTACAAGTCGAGCATCCGGTTACCGAATCGATTACGGGTTTAGATTTAGTAGCATGGCAATTAAAAATTGCGAGTGGTGAATGCCTGCCGTTAAAACAAAATGAGATTCAAAATTATGGACATGCGATTGAAGCACGAATTTATGCAGAAAATCCGCAACAGAATTTTATGCCTTCTATTGGTCATCTGGAGGTATTACATTTTCCCATTGAACACGCGCGTATAGACAGCGGTGTAACACAAGGTGATAACATCACCCCTTATTATGATCCCTTGATTGCGAAAATAATTACATGGGCTGAAACGCGGGAATTAGCGATTGCCAAACTGAAAGAAGCGCTTAGTCAAACTTATATTATCGGCGTTGAGAATAATATTCAGTATTTATCGAGCTTACTAAAACAACCCGATTTTATTGCAGCTAATCTGCAAACTCGATTTATTGAAGAGCATCAAAATAGCTTATTGCCGTCTACGGATAAGTTAGCACCGCATATTCTCGCTCTAGCCACGATTGCTGAATTACATGCACGTGAATTAAATGCCAAACAAGTAGCGCAACAATCGAATGATGCTTCGTCACCCTGGAACTATCGCGATCATTGGCGCTTAAATTCAGAAGTAGAACAGATATTACAATTCTGGCATTTAAACCAACATTACAAAATTCGCGCGCAGCAAAAACATGATTGCATAATAATGGATAATTTAAAGGTACAGGTCCACTGGAAAAATAATTTTGAATTATTAGCCAACATTAACGACCAGTCTTATCCTGCAGCGGTTTTTCATAAAAAAGAAATAATTCATTTATTTTATCAAGGCGAACATTACAAAATATCTTTAAATAACCCCAAGACGTATGTAACACATTTAACTTCACAACAGGCACAATTTATTTCGCCAATGCCTAGCACAGTCGTTGATATTTGCGTCGCTCCGGGACAGGAAGTTAATGCTGGTGATAAGTTAATGGTTTTAGAAGCTATGAAAATGCAGCATACTATTTTTGCGCCTGAGGCAGGGAAAATCAAAACGATTAATTATCAAATCGGTGATTTATTGCCAGAAGGGGTAACTTTATTGGAATTCGAAAATTAAAGGAATACTATGCCATTTCTGCATTCTGAAGAGTTAGAACTTTACTATGAAATTCACGGTGAGGGTCCCAATTTTTTATTTATTCCTGGGACTGCGAGTGACTTACGCCAACATCCTAATATTTTTGATAGCCACTTGGTAAGACACTTTAAAATTTTAAGTTTCGATCCACGCGGCATTGGGCAATCCAACTCTCCTACTGAAAATCCGACAATGTTGGATTATGCAACCGATGTAAAAAAATTATTAAACCATTTAGATTGGAAATCTTGCTATGTCACGGGAGAATCTTTTGGCGGCATGATCGCGCAAGAATTTGTAATTAATTATCCGACTTATGTGGAAAAATTGATTTTAGTGGTGACTAGTTCAGGTGGTCAAGGAGGTTCATCGTTTCCTTATCATAATTACGATTTATCCAAAATGAGCCTAGAAGAAATGGCGGCATTTTGGGTGCAGGCGGCTGATACACGTGCACAAGATCCTAAATGGAAAGAAGAATATCCTGCTTTTTATCAACAGGAATATCAAACTTATTTGCAAGCTTTTCAATTAAATGCGCATAATCCAAATCGGATTGTATATCGCGATCGGCAAATCCACGCACGTAAATTTCATAATACCTACAATCGCTTACCGCAAATAGAAACTGAAACTTATATTTGTGGTGGCCGTTTTGATAATACCGCTCCGCTGGCCAATCAATTGGCTTTACTACAGCAAATTAAAAATTCTCGTCTGACATTATTCGATGGTAGTCATATGTTATTGTGGCAAGATCCTTTTGCATTTCATTCTATTATCGATTTTTGTAAACTGCCTTAGCCTCTTCCACAATTTCATTGGCATCATTTAATAGGATATTCGGTTGAAAAAGGAAAGCTCCCGTTGTAAGCGCAAAGATACCACCTACCACCATACCTGGACCCGTTGCTACTAATGAGAGAGACCCAAAAGTAATAGGGAGTAGTGGTGTTGTCGTGGCCGCTGCAATAAAGCCTATCGCAGGAGGAATCAGCGGAAAAAAGGGTATCCCACCCGTTGCGCTAAACACAGCAGCAAGAATAGCGGTTACAACAGCAAAACCAAGAGCGGCCACGATGAGCACTCCCACAATTTTTGCTAAATTTAACCATAATGGAATATTAGGCAGACTTTTTTCGTAATCAATGATTGCACTGAATTTTTTATCGAGGTCGGGATCTCGCAAATCCGTTAACAACTTTGTGGTTTTTTGCAGAAGTTCTATTGCAGGACTATGGAGTATTTCAACATTAGATTTTCCTTTCTGCTTCTGCTTTTTCACATTTTCACGAATGTCACTAGAAAAATTATTGAGAAGCGTCGTAAATTTCTCTGAATCAGCAAATTCTTTTTTAACTTTTAAAAAATTTTTATGGATATCATTAACCCTTATGAGAGCCAATTTATTCTGAATAATTTTTTGATAATCCTGTTTATTAAGATTACCTTTAACCTGAGTAGTCAATACAGTCATTCGTTGGTCTTTTTCCACTTTTTCATTTGCTACTATGACCGCTTTAATTTCTTTTTCGATATCGTCAAATAGCAAACAATAATCATATTCGTCCTTTAAAAATGGTAGTGCATATTCAAACATAACACCTTTTATTGGACCAAATTTTTCGGATATTTTATCAGTACAAACTTTTATATATTCCGTGAGTTTTTCAAGCGCGAGCTCAAATTCAGCATCGTGCCATAAAGCATTAAGCGATAAGTTTGGTAGTTTAGCATATTGAGGTTCGACAAAATCGTGAAACGCTGCCCCCAATCCTTGTTCATATCCAACGTCGGCTGGGGTAATAACACCTTTAACTGTAAATCCTTTCCCTGTTAAATAAGATAATAGTTTATCCCGGGATAAATAGTTGGGATTTACGATTAGATTTGGGATATCTTCTAATCCCATATTGGTAAAAAGATAAATTTCTGTTTGATTCGCTTCTAATAAAGCTTGAATCAAGTCTTCATTATAAAATTCTTTAACACCGTCATCTAGAATTAAAGTTTTATCCACATCAAGAAGCACAACAGTTTTTTTCATTTTATATCCAATAAAGTGAAGTTAAGATTCAAAGCGGATAATAAACAATTTATTTTTAACAACTTCAATAGTAATCTATAAAGTTATAAAATTAAATCATTTAAGTAGGTAAAACAAATTACTGTTACGAGAAGATTAATTTCAAATAAATCTAGAGCGCATTTCAGTTAAGTTAATATGAGTCTTGTTAATTCTAACTAAAAAAGAGTGGGTCAGCTCTGAGCATTGCAGAAGGAGTTACAATCGAATACTACGCGCTCGAACTTCTTCCAAATCTAACTCATCCGACAACTTATGAAAAATTTCGTCCCGAATTTCACCTGATTTACGAAGATTATTTAAAGTTTCTTTTTCACTGGCAATAGCTGTTAATGCCAATTTTTTAAGTCCAGAGTATTCTTTGTTTAAGGTAGAGTAAGGTGTTTCATCTAATTGGGTTCGAAGAATTTCTAGTCGACGCTCTATTTGTTTGCGAAATTCTTCAAACAAATGATTGGGTATTTTTTCTTTTTTAACGAGTTCGCTGATACGATCTATCACGCCTTCTAACGCTCGAATTCTCGCTGAGGCTTCTTCTTTCAACTTAAGAGACGGATCCTCGGTTAATTTCAATGCTGGAATTAAAAATGGCAAGGTGAGAGTAGGAATAAATAAGGTCGCCACAACCACGCAATAAGTTAAGAATAAAATTAAATTACGATTGGGAAACGCCACGCCAAATTGAATTTGAAACGGTATAGAAAGTGCTGCCGCAAAAGAAACAATTCCACGCATACCCGTCCACCCAATTATAAATAGCATGGACAAGGGTGGCATGGGATCGCGCCGCCCAATTGGTGGAATTAATTTGCGAGGAAGATAAGCCGCTGGATAAACCCAAATTAATCGACTCACTATAACAGCTAAAATAATAATAACACTATACTGAATGAGACTCATTATTGAATAGCCTTTAAGATCTTTAATAATTTGTGGCAATTGCAAACCAATTAAAGTGAATACAAATCCATTCACAACAAAAATTAACGTTTTCCAACTGGATTTGGCGGTAATTTTAGTTTCTGAGGCAGCATAGATTGGGAGTTTGCGACCAAAATAAATTCCACAAACTACAGTGGCAATCACACCTGAACAATGCATTTGTTCAGAAAGTAAATAACTTGCAAATGCAATGATAAATGTGAACGTTGTCTCTGCTTGTGAATCGTTAATCTTACGTAAAATAAAAACGGCAATATATCCCAAGATAAATCCAACTAAAGCACCCCCAATTAAGAATAAAAAGAAATTTAAAATAGCATCCGAGATGGAATATGTTCCAAGCAGCACCGCAGCTAAACTGAATCGAAACAAGATCAATGCTGTAGCATCATTCACCAAGCTCTCGCCTTCTAAAATTGTTACGATTCGTCGATGTGCACCTAATTTTTTTATAATTGCTACTGATGAAGAAGCATCGGTGGGTGATAAAATTGCACCTAGAATAAATGCCATTCCCCAGCTAAATCCAGGAATAAGGTAGTGTGCGACAACGGCAACCAAAACGGTGGTAAAAATCACGAGTCCAAAAGCAAGTAGACTAATCGGTCGAATATTCTTTTTGAATTCCTGCCAAGAAGTGAAATACGCGGCATAAAACAAAATTGGGGGTAAAAATAATTTAAACACAATTACGGGATCGATACGAACAATTGGCAATCCCGGGATTAGTCCAACAATACCGCTACCAATAACTAAGAATATCTCTAAGGGCAAATGAAAACGTTTAGCAAGAGGCACTGTCACTATCGCTAAAAATAAAATTATTACTGATGCTTCAATAAAATTCATTCTAGGCCGTCCCAAATCACTGCTTTTTCTGCGAACGCCAATGGCAATATTTTTTAATTAATCCTTCTTTTGCATTTTCTGATAAGATTTGCGAAATTGTTTAAATGCTAAAGTTGAATATAAAATCAATAATACGACCGTTAGAACTAAATATGCCAAAGCAAAAGGTAATAATGCATGTATTTTGAAAAAGCTGACAATACTTGAAAGTAAGCCTCCTAAAATTGCCATAATCGATCCCATTGCCGCACCGGCTGTCCCTGCAATTTGTGGAAAATAACTTAAACATTGCCAATAGCAATAAGAAAATACTATCGCTGAAAGAATATAAATAAAGGCAGTCGGTATCACTAAAGTCCATAAATTTAAAAAATTAAAAAAACCAAATATAACTGTTAATGATGCAATCCCCACATTTAAACTCAAAAATAATTCAGTTAATGCATACATTTTTAATCGGGTAACAATCAGACGACAAATTAAACTTCCCATAAACCAACAAAGACCTAAAACTAGCGCTATTCGACCATAATCAATCGCATTATAATGTAGAACACTTTGGATTAAGAAAGGACCTGCAACATTAAAAACTAAAATAATTCCGTAAATTAATCCCAATATCGAAGACGCGCTCATAAATCCATGATTTGTCGCGATACTGCGACAATCTTGAATGATGCGTTGAAAATTGAGGGGCTTTTTATTTTCGAGTGTTTCCACCAGTAGTAAAACCACGAAAACTAAAACCAGAAAGCTATAACCAGTTAAAAATAAAAACGAGGCTTTCCAACCAAAATATTCTTGTAAATAACCCCCAATATAGGGTGCAATAATAGGACCTATTGCCCACCCTATTGTCATGTAAACTGCGTATTTCGCTAACGTGTGTCCTGTATAACTATCCGTCAAAATGACCCTTCCCATTACACCTATTCCACCCGCAAAAATCCCTTGAAAAAAACGCAAGGTAACTAGTGTGCTAATCTGTTTTACTTCAGGTGCTACTAAACCCGTCACCACAAAACCGATTAATGACAGAATTAATAAATTTCGACGTCCGAATGCATCGGACAGAATTCCGAAAAATAGTTGACTACAACCGTAACCCACCACATACAAAGTGACCGTTAAACGTGTAGCTGAAGGAAATGTGTGAAAATAACTGACAATATGAGGAAGCGAAGGTACAAAAATATCAACTCCCATCCCAATTAGAAGTGAGGTCGATAAAATAATAAAAAGTGTAATTAGTGGATGTTTGACCTTTATTTCATCGCGCACAACTTACTACCATAAGCGGCAATAATTAACGTAACACGCGCTTGCTTTCCCGCTTAGGAGAACACATCGATTGAAGGCCCATTTCACTGCCTCTAATCGATTGTGCGAAGTTCCTACCCATACTCCTAAAATATCCCGATTATTGATATAACAGGTGTACCAACGAGCAGTTGAAACTTCGGTCGTCGAACCGGTATAAATACATTCTTGGATTTTACAATCCACTATTTGTCGGCTAGTTGATTGACATCGACTGAGCGCATAAGCCTTAGCTACACTCGGTTTTTTAGACCAAGCCGACGCGAGATGTTCTGGATGCAAAGTGCTCACTGCGGTACATAAATAACCCGTTTCCGCATACAGTAAATCAGTCAACGGTGCAGGTCTATGACAAGCAGTTAATAGTGCAGCTACAGATAAAATAGTGATGCTGAGCCCTCGATGCATCTTGAACTCCTTTTTGAGAATATTTGACGCAATTAATTTAATGTCATTAGTAGCCCAGAATACCGGGCTACCGGAACAATTTTATTTACTTAATTAGTTTCGTTTACACATTGAGTAACTTTACAAGAGCCACCCGCTGCATGTGCACGACATTTATCGAGAGCATTGTCTTTAGCATCACTCATGCTGGTTGCCCAACCAATTGAAGCGCGACCGGAAGTGCCTTCAATCGCAGTACATTTAAAATTACCCCAATCTGGTCCAGTACTATAACTGCCTCGAGCTCCAGCTACGCCACCAACGTGATAATTACAACCCGTCAGTAAAACGGCAGCACCTAAAGTTGAAGCAAATAAAATGGTTGATATCCTTTTCATGTTCATTCCTCCTGGTTATGCTTTCTGATAGGATAACATATTTTCATTTTCACAGTAAAAACAAAACAAACGAGGCTCCAGCATGAAAACAACCGATAATCTCAGAATAACACGATTAAAAGCCTTAATTGCCCCTGGTTTGTTGTTGGAGCAACTTCCGCTAGATGAAAAAACAGCTGAGCACATTGAGCGAAGTCGTCAAATTACAACCGATATAATTCACGGGAATGACGATAGACTGATAGTCATTGTGGGGCCATGTTCCATTCATGATGCTACGGCCGCCGTGGAATATGCACGACGACTTGAAAAAATAGTGCAGAACTACAGCAAAGATTTATTTATTATAATGCGGGTTTACTTCGAAAAACCGCGTACGCAAGTGGGTTGGAAGGGTTTGATAAATGACCCCCACCTCGATGAAAGTTTCGATATTAATTATGGACTAAATTGCGCAAGAAACTTATTGCTTTCTATTAATCGACTGGGAATCCCTACCGGCAGCGAATTTTTAGATAATATCATTCCTCAGTATATTTCAGATTTAACAACCTGGGCTGCAATTGGTGCTCGCACCGTAGAAAGTCAAATCCATCGAGAATTAGCGTCCGGTTTATCGATGCCGGTGGGTTTTAAAAACTCCACGACGGGAAATATTCAAGTGGCTGTAGATGCTGTAATGGCCGCGGCCAGTCCACACCATTTTTTGGGTGTATCCAAACAAGGCTTAGCCGCAATTATTAGTACTACTGGCAATAAAGATTGTCATGTTATTTTACGCGGCTCATCTCAAGGTCCTAATTACGACGCGACTTCAATAGATAATGCCAGCGATTTACTTGCTAAAGCAAATGTTTCAAATCCATTAATGGTAGACATGAGCCATGGCAATAGTAATAAAGACTTTCGTCGTCAAAAAATCGTGGCTCAATCACTGTGCGAACAAATTGCCGGAGGTTCCACTAAAATTATGGGAGTGATGTTCGAGAGTAATCTCGTTGAAGGCAAGCAGGATTTGATCGATAAAAAAGAATTGTTGTATGGACAAAGTATCACAGACGCGTGCGTGGGGTGGGATGAAAGTATCGAGATATTAAATTTATTAGCAGAAGCCGTACGAAAGCGTCGTCAGGAGATAAATAAATGAATGCTGAAGAACGCGAACTCGATCATTTACGTCAGAAAATCGATGAATTAGACTATCAAATTCATGACTTAATTAATGATCGCGCACGAATTTCCTTGGAAATTTCAGCAGTAAAAATAAAACATTCTGGACCTGATGTAACCTTTTATCGGCCCGAACGTGAAAAAGTAATTATCGATGCTGTAAAAGCCTACAATCGCGGCCCCTTGGATGAAAATGCCATTGCATATATATTCGAAGTTATTATTGCAGAATGTCGAAAATTACAAATAAATACCTACAAGAAAAAATAAATGGAAAATGTTGGAATCATCGGACTCGGACGATTTGGTCTTTTATTACGAGAGATTTTAGCGCCACATTTTGAAGTTAAGAGTTATGATCCAAAAATTGAAAGTGATAAATTGGACGAGGTATTACAACGAACCTCTATTTTTATCGCTACACCCATTCGAAATTTTGCAACGGTCATTGAGGATATTGCTAATAAAATTCGAAGTGATGCCACGATCATTGATGTTTGTTCAGTGAAAGTTTATCCCGTTAATATTATGTTAGCGAAACTGCCGGCAACCGTGGACATTATCGCGAGCCACCCTATGTTTGGACCGGATTCTTTCCACATGAAGTTCGCTAAAAAAATGATGTTGGCTTCGATTCGAGATCAGCATCAACGATATGTGTTTTGGAAAAATTTCTTTACTCATCTTGGCGTTAATGTGGTTGAGATGAGTCCCGATCAGCATGACCAATGTGCCGCACTATCACAATGTATTACCCACTTGATTGGAAGGACTTTAGAGCTTTTGCCCGCTGAATCTACTCCCTTAGATACGGTAGGGTTTACCCAATTATTGGACATTATGCAGCAGACTTGCAATGATTCCTGGGAGTTGTTCTATGATCTTCAACGTTACAACCCCTACTCTAAGGCTACAAATCAAAAGTTAGTATCAGGTATGCAGGAATTGATCAAAAAAATTGATGAGGCGCGCGATGTCACCCTGTAGCGAGACATACAAAATGGTGTTATATTAACCACTCATTAAAAGAGGTTAGCTATGCCCATGATTGTCCCGACGAGTGCCCAATTGATTATTAACGAATGGCTTGGACTTCGCGAAGTATTGTCACAAATTACAACGCCAATCCAAGACAAACAAAATGATGTCCCCCATTTATTATCTGAAACTCAAATAAGCGATGGATTTCACGGCCCATTTCATCCCATGATTAGCCAAATATTTTCACTCTATGCCACGATTGGGAAAATGAAAGTGCGTCAAATTATTATTCAAGACGATAATATCAAGCCGCATATTCGTGAGCTCAACACTAATTTATCGGATGATATTAATTTAGACTTGAACGTTGCCGCTCTCGATAAAACTTTAAAACAACTAGACAGCTTAGCGAAAAAGCAATTACAAGAATGGCAAGAAAATATTGATCATTGGCAACAACAATTAGTTATGCAGCTGACTTTTGGCGGTATAAATTTATCTGAACTTGAAATCAAAGAGCTCTCGCAATTAGATCCTTTGTATGTGTTAGTTAATCGTTTTACTCATCTTCATCTAGAACTACCAAAAACGAATAGTGAACATTATACGTTTGCTGAATATTTTAAATTAAAAGCTATTTTATGCGTGCACAGTGCATTAAGCCGACAATTTAAACCCCACGGCATGCCCGAAATTGAGAAAATTCTAAAAAATATTAAAACTGAATTTGATGATATCGAAGAAAAAGCAGCTGAATTAATTGAAACACAAGAGCAAGCAACTCAAGAATTAATGCAAACATTGCGATATTAATTTTTTGATTTTCTCTGTCGCAAAACTTCATAAAGACATACTGCAGTTGCTGCTGAAACATTTAAACTTTCCACAGTGCCTTGTGAAGGAATACTCGCTAAATAATCACAATGTTGCTGGGTTAATTTACGCATACCTTGTCCTTCATTTCCCATTACAATTGCAATATCGGACTTTAAATCAATTTCCCAAATTTGCGTTTGCGTTTCAGCAACGGTTCCGACAATCCAAATCCCTGCATCTTGCATCATTTTCAATGTGCGCGCTAAATTCGTCACTTGAATAAATGGTGTTACACTTGCAGCACCCGACGCAACTTTACGCGCAACAGGCGTTAAGCCGCTAGCACGATCTTTAGGTGCAATGACTGCATTTACACCGAATGCATTCGCTGAACGCAAACAAGCGCCTAAATTATGCGGATCCTGCACACCATCTAACACTAAAAATAATTTTGCAGCGTGATCCGTTTCTTCAATTAATTTTTTTAAAACTGATTCACTAAATCCGCTAACACTGCGGCATTTCGCAATAATGCCTTGATGTTGCGCATTACTACCCACCAAATGGTCTAATTCATGACGAGAAACGCGATGTAATTTAATGCGTTCTTTAGTTGCAATTTGAATTAATTTATTCAATCTTTCATCTGTACGATTCGCTAAGATGAAAATTTCTGAAATGAGATTAGGTTCTGCTGTTAATACTGAATTAACTGTGTGAAAACCATAAATGAATTCAAATTGATCCATGAAACACCATAAAGCTCTTTATCGTTGGTTGTGTTTGAGTTAATATGATAAATTAACACCCGATTTCAACAGGGAAAGTTGTTTCTTTATGAAATATATCATATCAATAATTGGAATACTCTGCGTCATTACTTTTAGCGGATGTACCCGAGTCCACACTTTCCGAGATGGACCTCCCTTACATGACATCGATGTTAGTCAAATTCCTGAACCCATTCCACATCCTTTATCGAGAAGCCGTTTCGGCAATAATCCCACTTATTATGTTTGGGGCAGAAGTTATCATGTATTAGGTTCCGCTTCGGGATATCGTCAGCGTGGCGTAGCTTCTTGGTATGGCAGAAAATTTCACGGTCAGCGCACTTCCAGTGGCGAACCATACGATATGTTTGCATTAACTGCAGCAAGCCGCACCTTACCAATTCCAACTTTCGCGCGCGTAACAAACTTACAAAATGGCAAATCCACCATTGTGAAAGTAAATGATCGTGGTCCATTTGCTGAAAATCGAATTATGGATTTATCCTATGCCGCCGCAAAAAAATTAGGATTTGCTAATCGCGGAACTGCTATTGTTGAAGTCAAAGCAATTACTTTTGAGCGTCCACATCCTTTTCGTATGCAAAGAACTTTATTTGCTAATGGTGAGCGCCATTATTTACAAGTCGCCACTTTTCGAAGCCAATACAATGCACAAGCATTACGAACTCGTCTTCGACGTTATACGAGACAACCGATCTTAATTAAAGCCATTGCGTTTCGTAACCGACGTATGTATCGCGTGCAGATTGGCCCGCTTGTCGGTGTCAAAGAATCTGATAAACTACAACATCTATTGAAACATTTAGGTTTAGGTGAAGCAGTTAAATTAATTTAATATTTATTTAATTCACAAATAAATTTTCAATAATGCTCGCAGAATTTCAATAATCTTTTTAAGAGAATTTTCAGCATGATTATGGATGAAAGAACGCTCTCGTGGAAATCTGTACTGGGTGAAGAAAAAAATAAACGTTATTTTCAAAAAATAATGTCGTTTCTCACGGAAGAACGCGCAAAAGGTAAAATCATTTATCCTGCGCAAGAAAACATTTTCAATGCTCTTAAATTAACTGCCTATGAAAAGGTAAAGGTTGTGATATTAGGACAAGATCCCTATCATGGTCCTAACCAAGCTCATGGTTTAGCGTTTTCAGTGCCTTCAGGTATTAAACCCCCACCCTCCTTAGAAAATATTTTTAAAGAATTGCAGCAAGATCTCGGCATTCCACGACCCACGCATGGCTGCTTAGAAGCTTGGGCCAGACAAGGCGTTTTATTGCTAAACGATGTATTAACTGTAGAAAATGGCAAGGCTCAATCTCATGTTAATGTGGGCTGGCAGCAATTTACGGACCACGTCATATCTAGCCTAAACGAACATCCTTACGATATTGTGTTTTTACTCTGGGGCTCCCATGCCCAGAAAAAAATACCTTTAATCAATACGTTCAGACACAGCATTTTAAAGGCGCCCCACCCGTCACCCTTATCCGTGCATCGCGGATTTGCAGGTTGTCGTCATTTCTCCAAAGCGAATCGGATTTTAGAACAAAAAGGCCGAGATCCCATTGATTGGCGGCTGTAAAGTTGACATTAACGATGGCAAAGATTATAAATATCGTCCTATGCCGAGATGGTGAAATTGGTAGACACGCAAGCTTCAGGTGTTTGTGGGGGAAACCCCGTGGAGGTTCAAGTCCTCTTCTCGGCACACTATTTTTAGCTGAGTAATGTACTATGACCGTTTTAAAAATCTTACAATATCCTGACCCTCGTTTACGTACAGTTGCACGTAAAGTCGAAACCTTTGATGCTGATTTGCAAAAAATTATTGACGATATGTTTGAAACGCATTATAACAGCGAAAATTGCGCTGCTTTAGCTGCAACGCAATTAGATATTAAAAATCCCCCACATATTACTGTTATTGATTTTTCCCCTAAAAAAGATCAACCACTTTGTTTAATCAACGGCGAAATTATCAGTCGCGAAGGCGAAATGCACGAAGAAGAAGGCTGCATGTCAGTCGGTGAAGCTGGCGCAATTTATGAGAAAGTCAAACGTGCATTAAAAATAAAAGTGCGCGCACACAATCGTGAAGGTAAAACCGTTGAATTTGAAGCCGAAGGTTTCATGGCGAAATGCATTCAACACGAATTAGACCACTTAGACGGAAAATTATTTATAGATCGTCTCTCCTCCTTAAAGCGCCAACGTTTATTAAAAAAATTGAATAAAAGCCGAGAATAAGCCCTCGATCTACGGTAGCCTGCCTATCGAAGATCTAGGATATATAAGTTTATAATGTCGATTTCCTCAAGACCGACAATCAGGTAACGACATCTTTAACAAATTCTTAATCTCATTGGGTTATACTTAACCATTCAATCTGAATCAAAAATAAGGATGTTTAAAGATGGAGAATTAAGCATGCGATCCACTAGTACAGACGAAGTTATCCGTGTCCTAACTCATCTTTTTCATCAAGTAAAAAGTAATAAGCATGTAATCGATCCTGAATTCCAATTAAATTGGATCTTAAAAAATCGACAACAATCCGCTATTTTTAATGGCCAAAGTGTGGCAAATCTTTGGTTTATTCTTTTAAATCTAGATTACGGCTGCCAACGACGCAAACAAGCCAAAGAAATTCCTAAAGAGATATTGCACGAATTAATTAACGCCACGATAGAGAAAGCAGACAGTCTCAAATCGAATGAATTAATGCATATTTTAAATGGTCTGGTCGCCATGAGAATCTGGAGATTGGCCGATGCCAATTTCACTTCTTGTCGTAGTGCACTTTTGTCCGCAATTGAAAAACATTTTTCTGGACTGGATTTTCCAAAAACTACATTAAATATGGCAAATCTCGGTATTCAATGGAAATCTTTTCCCGATAAGTTAAAAAATCATTTTTCCTCAAAAATTTTATCTCACTTGGATCTTTTAACCACTGAAGCCTTAGAAAATACATCCTTATTTGACTATGGAAGACAATTGGTAGACCTCCTGTGGTCATGTGCTATTTTAGGGGCACCCACAGAAGCAGTATCACAAACCCATACCATCTTATTACTGGCAATAATAAAAATTATTGAGAGAGATACTAGAATCATGCTTGAAAATCCAGAACGATCGATGACCGAGCGCTCACCTTGGCTCAACGCAGTTAGCGAATTACAGAAAATCCAGCAAGTACGATTTTATTTTAAATTGAAATTACCATCTCATATTGAAGACTCATTAAATGCAGCTCTGAAAAAATATCGCGCTGAACAAGAGCGTCATCCGCTCACTTTTCAAAGTTCAGTAACACGTCTGGTAGGTAACTTTGCAAAAATATACGGATTCACGTACGAAACTGAAGCGAGCCCGCTGGAGCTAAAACCTGTCGACATTTACTTTCCTGAAAATCGAGTCATCTTAGAAATTAATGGTCCATTGCACTATAATGTAGCCGGTGAACCACGACCGCAAGATATTTTGAATAAACGTCTCTTTGAAATGTATGAATTTTCTGTTATTTATCTTAAGCAAAGTGACTGGATCAACGCTTCATCTCACCCAGATAAGCAAGCCTTGGTGTTTAATACCTTAGAAAAAGCGAACTTAATCCCTGCACCAAAAAAAGAAATTAAAACTACCGATAGTTTACCAAATGCAATGACTTCATCACCACCCTCTTCATTAACAATCGCTACATTAGAAATGAAAGAAGAAAATTTTAAAGCAGCGACGAAATCTTCTAGAGCTCGATTATTTGCTCCTAACGAAAAGCTTTTTAAGCCTAAAAATAAAGAAAGCACAATTGATTTTATTTTAAATGTAGCAATCAAAGATAAAGTAAATAATGTAAATCCAGACGAATTGGGTAAAGTCAGAAAAATAATTGCTGACTTTTTATTTCTAAATAATATCACTACTAAAGAATACGCCACTATTAAAAAAATACTAATCCAATCTGTGAAAAAAGCATTATACGCAAAGAATATGGTGCAATTGATCAATCCCTTTAATAAATGTTTTACGTATGGTTTTTACTTAAATGAATATACGCACCCCGAGTTTGCATTAACGACTGACAATCTTAACGCTGCAATTGCATCCGTCATACCGAGATTTCAATTGCAAAGGACATCACCGCGTTGTCTCCAGTAGCAATAAACGGGCTATTAATATCTTAAATTAAATATAAGATTTTTAAGTCTTTTTGTCATGTCTTATTAAGAATACCCTAAGATTGAGGGTTTACAATAAGATTGACCCAAATTCAAAAGGATCAAAACCAAATGGGCAATTTTGCGAAGTTTCTCAACGATGAGACAAACAACCAAACTTTACTCGCAAACTTCAATACGTATGCTCGTAAAGCAGACGGAAATTTGAGTCGTATTTTCAATGAATTACCATCCCCTCCTTATTTGCAACCCTTCATCAAGAGCTATTTTCCAGATGGAATTATTGACGTTGAAAAGCTTCATGAGAATTCATCACTTGTGGAAAAATTAGTTAATACAAAAGAAGCAAACTTAGACCCTCGAGCAAAAAAACAAAAATTCGATGATATTTTACACCAATGTGGTGGAACTAATTTTATTAACTTTATGACGTTAGCCTGGGGTATTGCGTATTATGAAATTATTGATCCAGCAACAAATACCATACGATCAGACTTACAAGCTTGTTTTCCAGCAACTTCTGATTTAGAACCGAGCAACTTTGCTTATAATTTGATTTTTTCTTATTACATTAATTTAGTTGGATCATTAGCAACGGATGAAATAACAACTTTATTGCTGACTACGCCCGGATTATATTCGGATATACCACCTTGTCTATCAGCCTATATTAACGAAATGCAGAATCTCTTTAAAAATTTAAAAGATATACAAAATTTTGTAGAGCAAAGCAATGCAAAACTTGAGTATTCATTACTCCAACTTCAACTTTTTAGCATGCAGAACTTACTCAGCATAGAAAAGGCTGTAAAACATGTGTTGGAAACGATAAAACAAGCGAGTCCCGAAATTAATTCCAATTTATTAGCAGACTATGCTTCAGCTGCTGTTGCCTTGATAGAAAATTTGGGTAATACAGATAAACAGCAAGACTTCAAAACAGTGATCTCACGATTAGATCAAAGCTGTTCTCTAGCTCGAAAACTGGCTTGCGCCGGTATATTTCTTTTAGGTGCGGTGATTGTAGCAGTCTCAATAGGATTGGCTATCGCGACCGCGGGTGGTTCTTTATTTGCGGGGGCGCTGGCCTTAGGTATCTTGGCAAAGTCAGGAGCCGTATGCGGTATTGCATTGGGACTTGGTGTGGCGACCATAGGCTCTGATGAAATTTATCACCGTCGGAACCCACCAATAGCTCATCTATTAGCCTATTCAGGAAGAAATTTATTTAATATAACCTCGTCTGCCGAAGTCATCAAACAGTCTGCTGACACAGTATTGAGCATGCAATAACTACTTAATATTTTTCTAGCAACAGACAACTGTTATAATTTTTACCTCATCGCAGTTGGGAAAAAGGAAAAATAAATGTCACATCATTTAGCTGAAGAATTAGAAAAAAAAAATTTAGAACTAGCTAACTTAGTTTTAAAAAAATATTCTATCGTAAAAAAAATTAAAAGCTTTGAAGCATCTTTAAAGACTAAACCCAACCCAAATATTGCCAAAGCGCTTCGCGATGGTATTGTTCAAATGCAAGAAGCATTACAAAAGAGTCAATTAACTGAAAAAATTGAGGCCGTAAATAAAGAACTTGGCGAGCTTCGAGCACAATTAAAATTAATTCCCCACCCACTCACCCAGGAAATCAGTGAATTTGAACTCTTTTTAAATTGTTTGGTTCTGCTGCGTCATCTAGATCAATGTCTCGCAGAAGAAATTAACCTTTTTAAAAACACAACACACCAAGCCACCACTATTTTCACAAATATTTGTGAACTGCAAAATAAAATATTCAATTTGGAAAATACTCTGATGACAATCTCAAAAAAAATAGAGCATAAATCAAAAGGTTTTTTTCAAACATTATTTGGCATTCACAGCACTGATGAGAAAAAAGCTTTGAAATTAAAATCAGAAATGCACAATTTAAAAAAGGAAATGATTTCTCAGCAATGTTTATTTTCTCCAACCAAATTATTTAATCAATTCCAAAAGTTAGAGCAAATCTGTACTCGCAGAGAAGACGTTCGTATTGCCACGGAAAATATGCTGATGCAAATATCCTTGGGCGAAATGCGTTGCGGCGTTAAATAAATTCTGTGGCCCAGATCGCGGATCCGGGATCAACATCCATGCAAAAATATATAGCTTAAGATGCTAATGCAATCTTGTGTTCAAGCAATGCTGTTAGATATTCAGCAATAATGGGTACATGCGTTGAGCTAAATAACTCAGTATGTGTGCATGGCAATGTATAGACTTCAATAGTTTGCGCACTTAAATTTTCCCATCCATTATATGGCATGTATGGTAATTTTAAATTTTTCAAATATTCATCCGAAACTACTGCTTTTAATAAAATAATCTTACTTTTAATTGTTTGAGGTTGATACAGCAGTTCGATTTTTTCATTATGTTTTATTTCAAATAAAAATTTTCGATAATTTTCTGAACTTTTATTCAATCCTTTTGCATTTAATATCCGATCCATATCTTCTTCACTAAATTTCGGTTGCTTTGATAGAGCTCTTACATTAAAAGCGTCAATCAAGAAAATTTGATTAATATAATGGCCCCTGGCTTCCAATTGTCTTGCTATTTCAAAAGCGACCACGCCTCCAAATGACCATCCCCCTAGGTTAGTGGGTAAAATTCCTAACTTATCGAGGATAGCAATATATTCCTTTGCCATAACCTCTATCGAGGTAAATGCGTGTGCTGGATCTCCAAAGCGAGGGTCATTCATTCCGTAAATTGGACGATCTCTCATATAGGACGAAAGTCCTAAATAATCTACCGCTGATCCTCCTGCCGGATGAATTAAAACAAGGGGTTCTTGTGTACCATTTTTATTGGCTATCAGATACGAAGTAGTCGGTTTTTCAATTGATGAAGTTGAATGAGATTGTCCGTCAGCCGTGAAATAATTCACTACCGAAGCTATATTACCTAATGACTTAGTAGCCACTTTTGCTAGATCAAGCTCTATATTAAATAAATCGTTCACTGTGGCAATCATTTTTATTACTGTTAAAGATGTACCACCGAGATCGAAAAAACTGTCTTCTTTATTTATCTCTTTAATATTAATTTTTAAAAGTTGTGACCAAATTGAGGCTATACTCGCTTCTGTTGTGGTTAAGTTTCCTGAACCTTGTTGATTAAGCATTAATTTTTTACCCTGCATTTCAGACAATTTCCTTCTGTCGACTTTATCATTAGCGGTCATAGGCATTTTTTCGATGATGATGAATTCAGTTGGAATCATATGATGCGGCAGTAGATTTTGTAGAAATAATTTTAATTCTTTCAAATTAAGCTCAGCTTGGTTTTCATGAATGACAAGATAAGCCATTAACCTATCACCAGAAACAGTCACGCTAGCGTGGCAAATCGCAGAATGAGTTAATATTACCTGCTCAACTTCGCCTAATTCAACGCGAAATCCTCGGATTTTAACTTGATCGTCACAACGTCCGATAAATTCTAATTCTTGATCTTCATTCAATCTCACTAAATCACCTGTTTTATATAATCTATCAGGTGCATCATTAAATGGATTTTGAATAAAACGTTCCGCGGTTAATTCAGGCCGGTTATGATAACCTTGTCCAACACCAGCGCCACCCACATATAATTCACCCACGGTTCCCACAGGAACGGAATTTAATTGTTCATCTAATATATACGTTTTAACATTTGCAATGGGTTTTCCAATTGTTATTTTGTTTGCATTTCCATAGCGATATTTTTTTAAAGTAGCACAAACCGTGATTTCGCTCGGGCCATAAGCGTTAATAAATAATGGAACATTTTTCCATTTTTCTACAATATCTTTTGTGCATGCTTCGCCGGCACTCACAATAACTTCTAAAGCAGGAAAATCTTCATTAGGCATATTTCTTAATACCGAAGGCGATAAGGTCATTACTGAAACGCTTTCTTCTCTTAACATTTCAATAAGTTCTTGTGTAGAAAAACTTTCTGTTCTTCGGAAAATGCAGAGCTGTGCTCCACTCGCTAAAGCACTCCATATTTCCCAAATAGAAGCATCATAACTAATAGGAGCGAATTGTAAAATGTGGCTACTCGAATTAATTTCAAGTTCCTGAATTTGGGCCTGAGCCATATTAATTAGATTACAATGAGAAATAACAACACCTTTCGGTTTACCGGTAGAACCTGAGGTATAGATAACATAAGCAGGATCCTGGCTTCGAACTTCGACTTTTTTAAATCGAGCCTGCGCTGCAGGATAATGATAATCACACTCTAAAGTCATATAACGAATAGAATAAGATGCTATCTTACTTACCCATTTATTGTTAGTTATAATAAAATGGGTTTGACTGTCTTGTAAAATGTGATTAATTCTTTCTGCAGGATATAGCGGATCTAAAGGTAAATAAATACAGCCTACTTTTAAAATTGCTAGCATGCTAACTACTGCGTTAATTCCATTTTCTAAAAAAGCAGTAACGATAGAGCCAGCACTAATACCTTGATTTTGCAAATGAACGGCTAAAATGTCGGCCTTATTTTGTAATTCAGAATAAGTTACATTCTGACTTAGATAAGAAAGCGCGATATTATCAGGCGAAGATTTGACTTGCTTTTCAAATAATTGAGTAGCGGTAAGGTTAGAAGTAAAAATCGTGGCATGTTTATTTTGATTGGTTTTGATAAGATTCTGGGGGCATGTAGTATGGTTTCGCATCGACTCAATTACCTCACGGCTTGGTTAGACGAGATAGTATACCAAGGTATGTGCAATATTTAAACAACGATGCTGAATATCAATAGTGAGGGAAGCATTGATCTATTTTTTCCAAGTATTTGTTTCAAAACAAAATAACTGGATACAGCCCAATATTTTAAGCGTTTTTTGATTGCAGCCACTGCGTGTCGTTACCGTAGAAGGCCTTTAATTTTTTGCGAGCCGAGCCCGGATCGAAGATCCTGGCTCATTATTTATTTCTTTTCAAGAGTGCCAAATTCGTTGCATGACATTATCGCGCCTAACAAAATAATGCCAAAATGCCGCTAATATATGGATTAAAACTAAAATACCCAATATCCACGCAAAAATATAATGTAGCTTAGCACCCCAATCTGATATCGCTTCGTTAACGGGAATACCAGGTAAAGGCAACTCACCCAACCAGAAAAAATTAGGCGGTTTTCCTGCTGCGGTTGACATAATCCATCCGCTTAATGGCATTAATATAATTAAACAATAAATTAAAAAATGCACGGTATGCGCAGCGACTCGTTCCAATGTCCACATATTTTCAGGCCAACGCGGCTTAACATTGAATAATCGCCAAATCACAAAAATAATCGCTACGAAAAAGATGACCACACCTAATGATTTATGAAAAGTATAAACGTAACCTTGATAGGATTTCGGAATATCATCCATAAAAATTCCGATTATCAATTGCAAGACGATCAGAATAAAAATTAATGCATGTAAAAAACGTAAGACAAATCCATAATTATTTCGTGTATTCAACCATTGCATGCATTTCTCCTTTTTGCTTGCATAGTTCATTTTAAGATTGTGTTACAGTACTCTTCTTCGTCACGCCAAACGGATCATGTAAAATAATAGTTTCATCGCGCTCTGGGCCCGTGGAAATAATATTAATGGGAATTTCCAATAAGGTTTCTAAGCGTCGAATATAAGCCTGAGCAGCCTTCGGTAATTTTGCAAAATCGCGGATTCCCACTGTAGATTCTTGCCAGCCTGGCATTTCTTCGTAGACCGGTTTACAACGCGAAACCATGCCAGGATCGAATGGAAAATCTACGATTTTTTCTCCATCTAAATTATAACTGCAGTTAATTTTGATGGTTTCAAATTCATCTAACACATCTAGTTTCGTTAAAATAATTCCAGATAAACTGTTCGCCTGAATCACTCGACGCATAGCAATAATGTCAAACCATCCACATCGGCGTGGTCTTCCTGTAACAGATCCAAACTCATGACCGCGTTTTGCGATGCGTGCACCCATTTCGTCTTTTAATTCTGTTGGAAAAGGACCTGAACCCACACGCGTCACGTAAGCTTTAGTGACACCCAATACTTCATTAAAATATAAAGGTCCTGAACCACTACCCGTTGCTGCTGCACCTGCTGTAGTATTAGATGAAGTCACAAACGGATAAGTGCCTAAATCCACATCTAATAAAGCGCCTTGTGCACCTTCAAAAATAACATTTTTATCTTCTTTGCGTAATTGAGCTAATAAACTCGAAACATCCGCCACCATCGGTTTTATTTTTTCGGCTAATTCTAAGAGGCGATCGAAAACTTTTTCGGGTGGTATAGTCGGTTGTTGATAATAATGTGCGAGCATAAAATTATGATATTCAGCCATGCTTTCAATTTTTTCGCGCAATTGTTGAGGATAAAAAAGATCGATAACTCGCACACCTCGACGTGCGACTTTATCTTCATAGGCAGGACCAATTCCGCGACCGGTTGTGCCGATAGCAGAAGCACCTAAACGAATTTCTCGCGCCTTATCAATTTCTGCATGATACGGTAACAACAAATTACAAGCCGAACTAATTCGCAAACGCTCAGCGACGGGAATTCCACTCGCGGTTAACTCTTCCATCTCGGTGATAAAAGCTTCTGGAGATAAAACAACTCCATTACCAATCAGCGAGAATACACCTTCATGCATAATCCCAGAGGGAATTAAACGTAAAATAGTCTTTTTATCTTTGATAATTAAAGTATGACCTGCATTGTGGCCACCTTGAAAACGGACCACTGCTGCCGCGCGATCAGTTAGCCAGTCTACAATTTTCCCTTTGCCCTCGTCACCCCACTGGGTACCCAAGATGATTATATTTTTTGCCATAATTTTCCGATAAAGCTTGAAAGTAGGTTTAAATTGTACGGAGCAATTTGCTCTTAAGCAACATGGAGTTTAACCTCTTCTTGCATGAGCAATTTTTCCAATTCTATGCGTTGCATTCTAACTTGCAGGATTATATCACCCGATTCTTGCGTTTCTTCACTGAGTACCACACCTTGTTGATATAAACTAGCTCGCACACGCCCTGCTTGTGGAGTTAAAATAATTTCGCAATTTACGACAGTATCACCCAGGCGCTCTAAAATAGCCGATTTTAATAAATCGAGACCCACACCTGTTAAAGCCGAACACCACACTCGCCAAGGTAGACCCTCTTCATTGCGATCGATTCGTGGTTCGGTTTCTTCGCATAAATCAATTTTATTGTAGACTTCTAAAATGGGTAATTCATGTGCGTCAATTTCCGTTAATACATTTTCAACGGCATTAATTAAATCAATTTTTTCTGCATGATGAGCATCAATTACGTGCAATAATAATTGTGCTTGACGTGTCTCCTCTAACGTGGACTTAAAGGCAGCCACTAAATCATGCGGTAAATCCCGAACAAAACCTACAGTATCAGAAATAATTACCTTTCCTAATAATGGAATTTCTAGCGTACGTAACGTCGGATCTAATGTCGCAAATAATTGTTCGGCCGCATATACATGCGCCTCAGTGAGGCTATTAAATAAAGTTGATTTTCCGGCATTGGTGTAACCCACCAGAGATATTGTTGGAATAGCGGCACGAATGCGTGAACGCCGACTTTGATCGCGCTGCACTTCTACTTTTTGCAAACGCTTATTAATTGTTTTCATGCGCGAACCAATTAAACGTCGGTCGGTCTCTAACTGGGTTTCACCCGGTCCGCGTAATCCAATACCACCGCGTTGACGTTCCAAGTGAGTCCAACCTCGCACTAAACGAGTGCTCAAATGTTTAAGCTGCGCCAATTCCACTTGCAATTTTCCTTCGAACGTTCGCGCGCGTTGCGCAAAAATATCAAGGATTAATCCTGTTCGATCGATCACTCGACATTGAAGGAGCTGCTCTAAATTACGTTCTTGTGCTGGCGTTAAATCGTGATTGAAAATAACAATTTCAGCTGCATTCGCACTAACTACGTGCTTAATTTCATCGGCTTTACCACTCCCAACAAAATATTTGGATTCCGGTCTATCGCGCCTACCCGTCACTAAAGCTAAAACATTCGCTCCAGCTGAACGAACTAATTCTTTAAATTCAGTTAAATCAGCAGAACTTGCAGGAAGTTCCACATGCACTAATACGGCTTTATCACCACCCGCTTCACGCTCGATGAAATATTTTTTTTGTTGTTTTTTAATATCGCTCAAAAAGAATTATCCGTTTAATTGTCCGTTTTCCAAGGTTAAGGTTTGATGCATCCGGAGTGCAAGCGATTTATTATGGGTGACGATGACAAAACTGGTTTGTAACCGCTGGTTTAATGACAGCAATAATTCCGCCACATGACTCGCTGTGGTCTCATCTAAATTTCCCGTAGGCTCATCGGCTAAAACACATTTGGGTTCTGTTACTAATGCCCGCGCAATCGCAATACGTTGACGTTCACCACCCGATAATTCACCTACACGATGTGTGATTCGTTTTAATAATTCCACTTGCTCAATGTAATAAAGCGCTTTTTCACGCGCTAATTTTGGGTTTACTCCGCGAATTAATAATGGAATGCAAACGTTTTCCAATGCATTAAATTCCGGTAATAAGTGATGGAATTGATAAACAAAACCTAAGTGTTGATTACGCAAATAACCTTTTTTCTTTTCATTTAGAGTCGTCAGTTCCACATTATCGATTTTAATCGAACCTGATGTTGGTTTATCTAAGCCCCCGAGCAATTGTAATAACGTGGTTTTTCCCACTCCCGAGGCGCCTACGATTGCAATCATCTCGCCTTTTTTCACATTAAAATTTACATTTTCTAATACAGCAATCCGTTGACCTGCATCGGTGTAAATTTTGCTGAGATTTTCGGTGCATACCACACTATTCATAACGTAATGCCTCCGCAGGTTCCGTACGTGAAGCAACCCAAGCTGGGTAAATAGTCGCAACTAGACTTAATCCAAATGCCCAAACAGCAATATTCACGACATCAGTCCACTGCAAACGTGACGGTAAATAATTAACGAAATAGACCGATGAAGAGATTAAATTTAAATGGAAAACATGCTGTAGCCAATTTACAATTTCGGTTGCATTGAGCGCTAATAAAATACCGCTCACGATACCGATCAGTGTTCCCACAATTCCAACTAAACCACCTTGAATAATAAAGATAGTCAATATTGTGCGTGGACTCGCGCCAATAGTGCGTAAAATCGCAATATCGGTGCGTTTTTCATTGACGGTCATCATCAACGTAGCCACCAAATTAAATACCGCTACGGCTACAATCAACAATAAAATCACAAACATCATGGTTTTTTCCATCGCTAATGACTTGAAAAAAGTTCCAAAAGTTTGCGTCCAATCTGAAATATAATAATTAGAAGATAACGTCGAATTTAATTTGTCTGAAATTTCCGGTGCTTGAAATACGTTGTGCAGACGTAAATGCAAACCACCAATCACGTCAGGCGCATATAATTTTTCAGCGTCTTTTAGATTGATAAAGGCCACACCGGTTTCGAATCCAAAACCGCTTTGCATATCAAAAATTCCAGTGACGGTAAATTGTCGAAATCGCGGTAACATGCCAAAAGGTGTGGTTGTCGTTTGCGAGGTGAATAAGCTAACTTTATCGCCCAACATGAGCCCCAACGAAGAAGCCAACTTCTTACCAATGACCATGTGATAGGAACCGGGGGTCAATGACGAAAATTTGCCCTCAGTCATTTTGCTGGGAATCGATGAAATCTGTGCTTCCTGCTCAGGAATAACGCCTAGAGCCTCAACACCACTGACTAAACCTTGATTAGTCAGCATGCCTTTGCCACTAACAAAAGGTGCCACGGTGTCTATACCCTCTACTTGACTGACTTGTCTACTCAGTTCTGGCCAAATTTTAGATATATCCTGACGTGTAGAAACAGTAATCGCCGGGGCCACCGAAAAGAACTGCTTACGGATTTGGTAATCAAAACCGTTCATCACCGATAATACGGTGATTAATACCGCTACACCAAGCGCTATACCCAGCATAGACACAAGGGAAATAAAAGATACAAAGCGATTACGTCGCTTTGCACGCGTGTAACGCAGGCCGATATAAAGGGAAACTGGTCTAATCATACCCGGAAACTATACATAAATTTAACAGTAAGTGCTAGGAAAAAATACGCAGCATAATACAAAAATGATTAAATAATAGACATTATACTCAGTAGTTAGATTGTTTGCACTTTGAACTCAAAAGTAGAAAAATTGTGGTCTACATACACATAAGAGAGAAAGGTCATGAAGAAAGTATTGGCAATTGCTGCATTATCATTAGTAGGGTGTTCCATTTTTGCGGGTAACATACAGTTAATATCAGGAGATCCTGCCAATGAATTACTCGCTATGACGAATGATGATCAGGAAGTTCATTTCAGTATGAGTCGACCGGGTCGAATATCCGTTTATGAAAATAATTATCAATTCGGCTTACGTTGGGTCGCAATGATGGGCAAAGGTCAAGAGATCAAAACTATCGACCTTAGCCATGACTCTAATTGCGCGACTGTTGTTAACATGAAAGATCTCTATGATACAAAAGTGCGTGTTATCGTTACAGGTGACTTTGATCCCAACACGGGAGTTGATAATCGAACTGCAACCTGCGAAATTTTTCATTCTTAATTGTTTTAAAAAATAGTGGGTCTTGACGTTTTACTCAAGACCCTTTTTTTTAATAAATTTTACAAGCCTCAGCTTTCTCACAGAGGTCTAAATAATATTCTGCTGCCGGAGCTCGTAAATTATAGTGTGAACTCATGCTGTAACCATATGCGCCTGCGTTAGCAATTAAGATAACATCACCTTCTCGACATTCCGGTAACGAGCGTGAATATCCCAACGTATCTGCAGATTCACAAATCGGACCAACAATGTTCACATGCTGAATTTTTTTCTGCTCCAATCGCGTTAAATTTACAATTTCGTGGTAAGCACCATACAACGCAGGTCGAATTAATGAATTCATTCCAGTTTCAATTCCCACAAAATGTAAATCACCTTTGTATTTGGTTTGCGTCACTTTCGCCAATAAAACACCGGCTTCGGATACTAAATAACGCCCGGGTTCCATCCATAATTGTAGTTGCGGATAATTTTGTTTGACCTTCAACAAGGATTCTTGCACTGTTGATAAATCGAGTGCTTGTTGGCCCAAGCGTTCAACCACACCTAATCCACCACCAATATCTAAGATTTTAACGTTCGGAAATAAATTCAATAATCGCGTCATTGATTCAAAAACTTGTTGCCAATGCAACGGATTTAAAATACCACTGCCCGCGTGACTATGTAATCCCATCACATTAATCTGGAATTTCTGCGTAATTTGTCTGACTTCTTCGATCGCTGCCAATGGAATACCAAATTTAGATTGATCACCACCTGTAACCACATACTTATGATGGCCGCTGCCCTTGCCTAAATCCACGCGCAGGAAAATCGATTGCTCTTTAAAAGTATCTGCCCAATTTTGTAATGGAAATAGACTATCTAGAGTGAGCATCACTCCATATTCAATGGCCTTAATATATTCATTGCGCGGCGCAAAATTAGGTGTAAATAAAATTCGTTTACGATCGATATTAGGAAAAAGTTTAAGAATATATTCCACTTCATTTAATGAAACGCATTCAAAGCCTAAATTCCATTGATAAAAATTCTGTATGATTTGACGATTATTATTCGCTTTCATCGAATAAAATATTTTATCAACAGCACTACATTGTTTTAAACGCTGAACATTTTCTTTCAGGCATTCTGATGAATAAACATAAAGTGGAGATGATTTTTCAGCTAAGGCTAATAATTCTTTTCTCCGTGATTGCCACCACGGCATTTTAGTTTGCACTGGCACTTGGCCGAATTCTTCTTGCCAGGTTAACTGCACATTTAACCCGCTCTGATATTGCTCCAGCAATAGATAATGTAATTTTGCCGCCAGTCGTGAAGCTTGCTCCTCATCAACCACGAAAGTTAAGTTTAAATCATTTGCCGCTTGAGATAACAAATGAATGCGTTGCTCTTCAAAAACAGAAAAGACAGAACCCAATTGATGTAAAATGGCCCGAATATTGCGTCCCACCACACTCACCGATGCACAAGGCGCAATAATTTTCGCTTTAGCAAATTGGTTTAAATCATGCAATAAATTATCTAAGACGCGCGCTTGTTTTAATTGTCCATTGCTATCCAACGAAACAGTCACTGAAGCTTGTGAAGTGGAAATTAAATCGATTGAGATACCATGACGTTTGAAACATTGAAATACTTCCGCTAAAAATCCTACCTCTTGCCACATATTTTCAGTTTCGATGGTAATAATAATAATGTTGTGTTTGGTTAAAATCGATTTGATATGCGCATTGGTATTATAATTTTGCGAACAAATTTTTGTACCTGCTCGTTCCGGTTGCGCAGTGAATTTAACATACATCGGAATATTACGCATTTTAACCGGTGCAATGCAACGCGGATGTAAAACAGTGGCTCCCATCGATGCGATTTCTTGTGCCTCATCATAATCCACTTCTGAAATTAAACGTGCTTGCGGAATATTTTTGGGATTCGCCGTATAAATGCCAGGTACATCCGTCCAAATTTCACAACAAGCAGCATTCATTTTTGCCGCAAAATAAGCTGCAGAACTATCTGAACCACCTCGCCCTAATAAAACCGTTTCACCTAATTCATTGCGTGCAATAAATCCTTGCGTAATTACCACATCTGCGTGTAAATGCGTTAACGTGGATTTTAAGTTCTCATCGACCTCATCTGCACATCGCGCTGCTAAATAAGCATCAGGATGACGCATATCCAGCGGTTTTAGACAATTTAACCATTCACGTGCATCTTGCCAATGCACATTTAAATTTTGTTTTTTTAAATATTCTGCGCCCAAATGCGTTAAAGTGAGTTCCCCATACGATAAAACTCGAGCATGCACGCGGGGAGTAATTTCCCCAATTAATCGAATACCCTCTGCCAATTGGGTTAATTCCGTGATTTTCTGCGTTAAAAAATCCTGACAATCAATTTGTAATTCTGTTGCTAATTGTGTAAAGCGTGATTCAATTTCCTGTAAAATCTTTTCCGGTTTAACTGAAATTGCCTGTTTTAATAACTCTTCAAGCAAATTGGTAATGCCATTGGGGGCGGAACAAACCACAATAGGGCGATGCCCATCAAGTAAATGATTTTGGATAATCGTTGTGATATTTTGCCAACGATCATGATTGGCAACACTGGTCCCACCGAACTTAATCACGATATTATTGCGCTGCATTATGCTTCCTTAAGTCAAATCTCAAATTTGCCCATTATCACAAACTTTGTCCAGCCACGCTACTCGTTATCGCGTCAACTAGACATTAAATGCTCAAAAATGTTACCTTAAAAGCTGAAAAGCCTAACAAGAGAACCCAACATGAATGCAGAAGCCAAAACTGTCTCCGAATCTGCCGTCCACGATCACACCTACAAGGTGTTCCCCAACGATTTGAACTCCCAAGATTCGGTGTTTGGAGGACTCGTCATGTCAATTCTAGACCGCCTGGCGCTAGTGGTAGCCGAACGCCATAGTGGACACACCTGCGTGACAGCATCTGTCGATGCCCTACACTTCTTGGCCCCAGCTAAACGTGGCGATAACTTAATTTTCAGAGCCTCCATCAATCGCGCCTGGAATACCTCGATGGAAATCGGTCTAAAAGTGATTGCAGAAAACTATAAAACACGTGAGCACCGTCATATTGTTTCTGCTTATTTTACCTTTGTCGCCTTAAGTCCAGACGGCCACCCGATAAAAATTCCGGCTGTAATACCGCAAACTAATGCAGAAATTCGTCGTTATGAAGAAGCCGAAATCCGTCGTGCTAAACGCAAAATCGAATCGCAAGAGAAAAAAATTCGACGGGAAAAATACGAGAACATGTAGTTATTTTATTCCCAGCATCTCAGAAGCGAGAAAAAATTTTAACGCAGAAGAAGAAATCCGTTTCTTTCTTTTTCTACTAATAAGTATACTGGGTCTTCCTGGATTTTGGATTTAAAGATAGAGAGCTCAGCTAATTCTTTTAATGAGGGAACTTCGTTTAATGGAGGATCTGTAAAGGAGTTTAACTTTTCGCGTTCGCTGGGTTGATTTTCGTCACTTTTGATTTTTCTGATAAGTGAATTTATTGAGATTTTATATTGATTAAAAACATATATTTTTTGCTTTTGATCGCTTAACTGAGCCATTAATTTATTTCTGGTGACAATGTGATTGACCAGTGTTATCCAGGGGCTTAAGGTTGCATCTCTTGTTAAAGCTTTTTTCCCACACCTGTTAAATTAAATTGTACTAAAGATGCATTATTGGGATTATTGATGATGTTTAATAATACTGAAATAAAATGTGTTTGATTCGCGTGAAAAAAACAGAAATCATTTGGGGGTAAATTATAAAAGTCACTTCCCATACAATATAACAGAGGAACATAAAATGTAATTTCACAGAGTGGACTAGATGCTAGAATTTTTAGGATTAAATTCCAAAGCGCTTCATTTTGAAATTCAGGGTTAATTTTTAATCGCGTAACCTGATCAAATTTATTCGATAATGCATTTAATTTATCGAGCATTTTACCTAACATAGGTTCCCATGACGATTGCTTCCAAAGTGTATTTTCCAGGACTTGTGAAATTCCCATTACGTAATTTTCGACTTGTTCTGTTACAGTTCGGCTAACAAGATATTGCTCTACGAATGGAAAAATTTTTTCATAGTAAGATGGGTCTTGAATAGCTTTCACCGCAGTTAATCCGATCAAGGATTGCGGAAAGCCGTCTCTAATTTCTATCAATGTTTTAGTTTCTATACCAAAATGTGCCTGCGAAGGTGGTAAAAAACGAATATCTGTAACGGTCGTGGAAATGAAATTAAGTAACTCGGTAATTTTAGGTTTATCTTCAAATCCTAATGCGATAGATAAATTATGAAAATAATATGCATTGATTAGTGCACAACAATTATAATGCCCATTTTGTTCTGCGTATTGATATGGAGTCTTCCCATTTGTTTTGGTTTTAGTGGCGAGATAGGTTTCCGGAAGGGAGAATAACAATGCATGTTGAACTATTTCCTGAACGACGTATCTATAGCCTCTCATACATGCAACATGCAAGGGCGAAAAGCCGGTCGAGAAGGAATCGGAAACTAAATTAATTTCTTGTTCGAGAAAATAATTTATAGCTATACGACTATCACAATCTGCCGCTAAAAATGCAGCTTGTTCTGCGTTAGCCTCGCTAAAATGGCCTGTTGAATATAAAGCTTCTAAACAATTGAGAGCCGCTTTCTTTAGATGTTCCGCCGAGCATAATATTAAAATTACGTAATGGGATTAAAAGGTCCTGTGTGTGCATGTGTGTGTGTCTCGTTTCACTTCAATGTTCTCGTTTGCACAGTCTAGCAGTGGCGCATTAGGCTAATATTAAGAGGTTGAAGTAAATTTCCGAATTAATACATTTAATTTTTCATTTAATTAAACTTAAATTATGCGGAGCGTGCTGGTCGTATGAGTTTGCGCTATTTTGAACTACAATTAATTGTGGTGGTTCAAACGGCCTGTTGAAAAACATTAGTTTTTATATCGAATCCATTTTTGTAACCAAGAACAAATTCTACTTTTATTCAAAAATTTGATATATTTAAACAATAAATGAATATTATTTTTCTCATAAAAAATAAATAAAAAAAGCAAAATAAAAGAGATTATACGTTTAATATTTTGCGCAAGCACTGTCATGACAATTTATTTCAAAAAATTATGCAACATCTTTAATCCATGCTCCGTTAAAATCGCTTCGGGATGAAATTGAATTCCATACACTGGATAATCACGATGTTTGACACCCATAATTTCAACCTCATTTTCTGGCGTAAAAGATCGTGCAGTAATTTCCAATTCTTTTGGCAAACTTCCAAAATCAATGATGAGGGAATGATATCGAGTCGCATTGAACTCGGCAGGCAATCCGGCAAATAAACCACGTTGATCGTTTTGAATAATCGATGTTACTCCATGCATGATGCGCGGCGCAGAAATCACTTGACCCCCAAACGCACAAGCAATCGCTTGATGCCCCAAACAAACACCCAATATGGGAATTTTCGCTTGATAATTTTGAATAATTTTTAAGAAAGAACTCACTGTTTCTGGATGACCTGGACCTGGTGACAGCACAATCTGTGTTGGCTTTAATTGGTTAATGAAATATTCGACATCTTCATCGGATCGAACAATTTTTATTTCCTGCTGTAATTGTCTAAAATAATCTGCCAGCATATCGGTAAATGAATCATAATGATCAATCAGCAAAATCATTATTTGATCCCCACGAATTTAGCTGGAATCAGTCCACGCACAGAGTTAATTAAAAAAATCTGCTGTGCCGCCTGTAAATCTGCAGATGTAATTTCACGTTCCTGACAATCTTTTTGATCCAATAAATATTGACGATAAACCCCAGGCAACAATCCTGATTTGACCGAGGGTGTAAACATTTTTCCGTTAATATCGATCATCAAATTAAACCGTGTACCCTCGGTAATAAATCCTTCACGATTTTGAAAGATCACTTCAAAAACATCATTTTTCTCTTGTATGCGAGCCAATTCAGACTGATAAAATCCCCGCGTGGATGCATGCGTAGTTTTATACTGAAATAAAATATTATTTTCATTAATTGAGTTAACCGACAAAGCAATATTAACAGGATGATTTTGTGCGGACTCTAATTCAAAAAAGCTAATTTCATATTTTCCATTAGAATTTAATACGAGCCTTATTCTGTATGCTGGTTTTGAAAACTGTGATATCAATTCTAATAAATCGTGTTTAATTTTGTTAATTTTGCAAATAAAGCTTAAATTACGTGCCGAATCCACTAAACGAAGCAAATGATTCTCAAAAAATAAATATCCCTTTTCACGCGTCCAAGCTAAAGTTTCAATTAAAGAAAAATCTTTAGATAACCGCGTTAAAAAATTCGCTTTCAAATGCATTTCTTCCCATTCACCCTCCCCCTCTGAATGAATGGTAATACCACCGCCAACACCTAATACAGCATGATTATTTTTTAAATACAGTGAACGAATCGCTACATTAAAACACATGTCATTATCAGGCGTAATAAAACCAATCGCGCCTGTATAAATTTCTCGTGGACTCACTTCCAAATCTTGAATGATCTCCATGGTACGAATTTTTGGCGCACCCGTGATGGAACCACAAGGAAATAGAGCCTGCAACATCGTTTTAAAAGAAATATTCGGATCAATTTTAGCTTCTATCGTAGACGTCATCTGATAAACAGTTTCGAAATCTTCAATCGAGCAAAGCTTAACGACACCCACACTACCAGTTTTAGCAATTCGACTTAAATCATTTCGTAAAAGGTCAACGATTATGATATTTTCAGCTTTATTTTTGGTATCCGTGGCTAAAAATTCTCGAGCGGCTTGATCTAAAGTGAGATCTGAATTGCGAGCAGCAGTGCCTTTCATAGGACAAACATGAATTTTATCGCCTATTTTACGAAAAAATAATTCGGGTGATAAACTCAAAATAGCGTAATCACTAAATTTTAAATATCCCGAAAATGTAACACGTTGTCGCTCACAGAGCTTATTATAAAATTCCCACGTGCTTCCCTGTAAATCAAATTCATAGCGACTGGTAAAATTGACTTGATAGGTATCTCCCGCTTTTAAATGTTCTTGTAGCTTAGCAAATCGCTCCAAATAGACATTCCGTTGCATTTCAAAATTAAAATTATATAAAACTAATGGCAGCTCAGTCTTGGGGATCTTAGCAAATATATTCTCTCGTTGCTGTCGAGTAATGGCTTGCCGCTTTTTAAAAATTAGAAAATGTAGCAAAGGCGCGGAAGTTAATTGCAGTCGTGAATTGAGTTTTGGTTGCAGTAAAAATCCCGCTTCATAATTAATATAACCCGCTAAATGCAGACCTTTTTTCTGAGCTGCTTGGATTTTCTCAAGGACCGCATTAAATTTATGAGCTTGATCCACTCGCAATTCATCTACAGGTTGCGTATACAGCCAACCTTGATAATCTTGATCTTTAAAATTTTCCAAAAGAATAAATTCACTAAGCTGCATTCTGTTCGGGTCCATTCAGCAAATTTTCTAGTCGTTGATAATCAATCTTACCTACCGAAATTTTCGGGAGTTCAGATAGGATGATAATTCTATGTGGAATTTTATAATCTGCCAATTTCTTTACTAAAAAATCTTTAATTTTTTGTTCCGTAACTTCGCCAATTTCATGCATAGCGACAAATGCAATGGGTACTTCTGATAAAATGGGATCTTTTTGGGCTATCACCGCAGCTTCGATCACTCCTGGATAATCATACAGCGCATTTTCAACTTGTCCGGGAGAAATCTTAGAGCCGCCAGTAACAATCACTTTTTTCAGTCGCCCTTTAAACCATAAACGACTATTCTTATCGATATAACCTAAATCCCCCGTATGCAACCATCCGTTTTTTAGTGCCGCTTTTGTCGCCGGGGGATTTTGCCAATATTCCAGCATCACTCCCGTACCACGCACGAGTATTTCACCATTCTTAGCAATACGAATATGAAAATTTTGCAATGGTAATCCCACCGATCCTCGATATTTTTCAGGTTCACGATTCAAGGTATAACCATAACATTCTGTCATCCCTAAACCGATCATGGGATAAAATCCAAATGCAGTATGTATCGTCATATTCATTGAGTCAGGTAAACTGTCACCCGCAATAATTGCCGAACGTAAAAAATGTTTGGGCATTAAATATTGTTCTTTTGTTTCCGCTAATATATACGCCATCGTGGGTAAAAGACATATCGTGGTCGCGTTCGTCTCTAATATGGCTTGCATTACTGCATGCTCGTCAAATTTCGGTAAAATAATCATTGGTATTCCCAATACTAATGCGGGCAATAATTGAAATGAGAATGCAAATGCATGATTCAACGACAATACAATTAACATTTTATCGGAATTTCTATATCCCATATCCTCAGCACGATCTTCTGCATACGCAGTTAATTGTTTAAGATCATGCATACAACCTTTATAACGACCTTCGGATCCAGAAGTTAAATGAATTGTCTGTGAATTTAAATCCTCAGTCGGCGGCAACACAACATCTTCCTCATGCACCGCAATTAAATCCTCCATTAAACTAGCATAATCAATTAAAATAGTTTGAGTAGTCAGAGCAAGTTCATGCAATGCATGATCGATTCTAGCAAGGTCCACAACTAATATTTTCGGTTTAAATTCCATAAGTACGTCGCGAATTTCATAAAATTCAAATCGCGGATTCATCGGTAATGCAGTAATACCACTGATCCAACAAGCCAAATAACAAAAAATCGTTCCCGGCGAATTATAAAAACAAAATGCAAAAATTTCATTTTTTCTTAATCTAAATCGATCAATCATGATAGACGCTAAATGTTCTGACAATGCTAAAGTTTGTGAAAAACTGTAAACATGGCCTTGAAACTCGATACAAGTTGAGTGCGATTGTTCAGCAGCATGTTTTTGTAACCAATTGATCATACTAGCTTCTTTTTTAGTATTTATCTTAATTATAGTGGTTTTAGCAGATTCTCCGCTAAGTGATTATAAAATTTAACAAAATTTCGTAATCGTTAACTCTTGCTTAATATTTTTAAGTTATGATGCATTTATGCTTTCAAATTTATTTTATTTTTGAGGTTTATATGCCGAATCCGATATCACAATCACAATCCACACAACAGGATTCATCACCCCGTGCTTTTTTTCGCATTCTCACTGAAATTTCTGTTGTGGCAGGGAGTATCACTATTGTTTCCTCTATCTTTGATACACTACGTCAAAGATGTCAAACCAAAGAATTAGCTTCTCAAAATCAATTTAAAGGATCTTTTACCCCAACATACATCAGTTTATTAAAAGCTTCTGCGTATAGCTTTGGAACCAATGCAATGCGTGGCGGTTACTATAAACACCGTCCAGGTGGTTTAGAGGCTAAAAAAGCCGAAAATGAACAAAAATCAGGAAATACAATTTCATTACCTAAAATAATTGCAACGACAAGCTTAATTTCGATACTTGATGCTGGCCTCACAAATTATTTTCGAGTGCTGAAAGTTATCCATACGCAAAAATCCCAAAGCCACTATGCTATGCCCTCTACTTTTAATATATGGAAATTAGGGCTAGGTCTTAGCACAGCCAAAACATTTTTTATTTTAAATGCTTTATTCCTTGCACAAGAAACAAAGAAAGAATTTATCAAAAAAGAAATACTTCCTACCCCCGCGGCTGAAATAATTTCCAGTGGTACTATTGGATTATTGAGCGGTTCAATTAACCATATCTTTGAGTATCTACAATTACAACAAGTAATCCAAAGGCCATCCACCACTTGGAATATTATAAAACAGGCTGCTAAAGAACCTAAAAAAATAACACGGGGCATACAGTATTCCCTTACTGGTAGTTTATTGATGTTTTTTGTTGTACCCCACGCAGAAAATTTAGCATACAAAGTAGGACCACACGCAGATCAACTCTATGATGCTGTGCATCAACGTTTTTTTAGTTCTGCCAAGAAAATTCGTAGTGAAGAAAATGTGAAAGAAAGAAATACGCCAACTGCATAAAATAACTGTCCCAATTAAAATAATAATTGGGACAGAAATTTTAAATATATTGAAATACGTTTATTATTTAGGGGATCTTGGAGATAATTTAGGTGAATACTGGGTGGCGGGACCTATTAGTGAACGATTAGTGGCAACAGCCGTAAATATTCCTGCTTGTACGACAAGGGAAGTTACTTGCGCTAATCTTTCTCCCGTTCTAATCATGTTGGGATCCTGAGCCATTCTCTCAGCGAATTTTTTAAAAAAAGCAAATTTCATCCGCGGAACCCTTATTAACAAAATCAAAGACCAGTATGCCCATTTTAAGTTGACATCGCAAACAAGTCGACGAAAAAAATAGTAAAGAAAAGTATTTTTATGTATAAATTAATATATAAAAATTAGCTTAATGAATATTTAAGGGGGAAGTAATGGGCGAAATGATCAATGGCCAATGGCATACAACACCCATTGCAAAAACCAATAAATCGGGGCATTTTGTGCGCCCACAGTCTGTTTTTCGTCACCGGATTGGTCAAGACTCTCGATTTACGCCCGAACCTAATCGGTATCATCTGTATGTTTCCTATGCCTGTCCTTGGGCTAGTCGCACTATTATATTTCGCGCACTTAAAAATTTAGAATCCGTAATTTCTCTCTCCAGTGTTGAACCATTAATGCTAGAAAATGGTTGGGAATTTGGTTCTAGCTCCCACCAAGATCCACTTTATAATTTTAATTATTTATATCAAATTTACCAAAAAGCGGACCCGCATTATTCCGGCAAAGTGACTGTTCCGGTGTTATGGGATAAAAAAGAAGAAACCATAGTTAATAATGAATCCGGCGAAATTATTCGCATGCTCAATTCTGAATTTAATGCCTATACAGACAACAAATACGATTTCTATCCGCCGAAATTACAAAAAGAAATCGAGGCTATGAATGATTTTATTTATGAAAATATCAACAACGGCGTATATCGATGCGGATTCGCACAATCTCAAGAAGCTTATGAATTGGCATTTGACCCCTTGTTTTCTGCATTAGATAAAGTTGAAGAAACGTTAAGTCGAAAAAATTTTTTAATAGGATCAGAAATCACCGAAGCGGACTGGCGTTTATTTACAACATTAATTCGTTTTGATGTGGTTTACTACAGTCATTTTAAATGTAATTTAAAACAAATGATCGATTATCCTAACCTGTGGAATTATTTATTACGTTTATATCAAGTTCCAGGCATCGATAAAACGGTGAATTTTGCTGATATTAAACAGCATTATTACGGCAGTCACAAAATGCTGAACCCTTCTGGAATTATTCCGAAGGGTCCACAAATTGATTTTAATCAAGCTTCTCATCGATGAAATTATCGAATGCGACTTTGATATTTCAATGCGGCTAATAAACTATCGCGGGGTGGCCATTGCACGAAATACGAACGCACGCCCTGAGTAATCGCAGAAGCTAAACGCTGTTGATACATGCCATTCGCTAAATTAAATTCTTCACGTGGATTTGTGATATAGCCGGTTTCTACCAGTAACGAGGGGATATCCGGTGATTTTAATACGACAAATGCAGCTTGCTCCACTCGATGTCGATGTAATCCACCCACATTACGTAAAGAATCTATGATTTCATCCCCAATACGTAAGCTCGCTTGAATAGTCGCGTCTTGTGATAGGTTTAATAAAACGGATTTCAGCATATTTGACTTATCATTTAAATCAACGCCTCCCATTAATTCCGATTCATTTTCGCGTTTCGCTAACCAACGTGCTGCTTCACTGGTTGCACCTCGCAGCGATAATGCATATACCGATGCACCATGCGCATTATTTCCATTTGGATCATTGCGTGGGTGCGCATCAGCATGGATCGCAATAAACATATCACCACGATAGCGTCGCGCCAACGCCAAACGTTCGCGCAAAGGCAGATAATAGTCTCCATTGCGAGTTAATTTCGCCGTAAATCCGGGTTGGTTATTAATAGCTTTTTGCAACGCCTTCGCTATCGAAAGTACCACCGCTTTTTCAGGAATTCCCTGCGGTCCCACCGCCCCCGGATCTTTGCCACCGTGTCCTGGATCGATAACCACGACCACCATTTTTCTCGCTAAGCCATTTTGAAGTGGAATATCAATGGAAGTGGGTTTCGGTGCTCGGGATAATGTTGGTGCTTTGGAATAAATATGCCGGGCCCGTCCTTCTTCTTTCGCTGGTGGCATGCTCCAATTCGGTTTAGGCAATGTCGATTCATTCGTTTTTATTGGTGTTGAAACAATAATAGTTGATGGCGGATTTATCGTAAAATTACTACTTTTACCCGTAAAATTCAGCACCAGAGTTGTGTTGTGATTACGCGCCGAAATGTTAACTTGATTATTTAAGTCAAAAACTAAGCGTAAAACTTTATTAGGTTTATAACCATATCGCACTCGCTTAACCAGTGGATTGGCAGCAATGGCTAAGATTTGGGGATTTTTGATGCGCCCACCTTGAAAGTCCAAGACCAAACGCGGATTTTTTGCTAAATATATTTTTTTGAATTGCATCGGGGCAGACATTTTAATCACACATTGCGCGCTGTTATGTTGATATTTCATATTAAGATTACTGATAACAGACGCCGCATATAGCTCAGAAGAGCCAGCTATAAAAGCAGAAAATAAAAAAAGTTTAGACAAGAGACGTGATTTTTTATTCATGGGGTCAACATCCGTGAAATTTTAGACGTATTATTACATAAAATACACGGAGTGAATACTGAAAAACGGTGTATACGCTTATTCGTACTTTAATTTAATTTACAGAAATCTCGATTAAAAAATGATTAAAACCTGATTTTTGCTTCCCAAAAATCCTGTAATCTTAAATATGTAGAATTTTTTCAAGCACAATTTTTAAAGCCACCGCTATCACGAATATCGCCAAATACAGACTACACCAGAACACATGCGAGCCTTTACTAAAAGCTTTTCTGTTTTCCAAGGGTTTAACTACAAGTTGAATGACGATTTCCGCCAATAAAACCCCGCCCACTAAATCCAATATATCGTGGACCCGAATCGCGAGCACGGTAATCATGGTAATGATTACTATAGTTAAAGCGATCCAATGGGACTTTTTAATATAAACCCGTAAAAGTCGATAACAAAACCATACTGTTTCTGTATGAAACGAAGGAAAAGAATTCCAAATGGCGGCGACTTGATAGACAAATGCCGTCACTTTCCCTGTCCAACCATATGAGAGTAAAACGGATTCCGAAATCCGATGTGTGTCCTCATTGGGAATCGCTAACCAAATCGCATAGCTCACTAAGATTAAAACCAAAAATCCAATATAAATCCGCCGAAACTTAGCGTAATCAGGCCATAATTTTACTACCAAATAAATGTATAAAATAAAGGGATAAACCCAAACGAACATGTAAAATAGTGAAAGGATGGGTAACATAGGATACATAGTGTCGCTCGGAAGCTGAAAATAGCGTTCATAATTGACTTTTTCGAGCGCCGCGATTCTGCCAAGAAAATTGTACCAGAGCGCGTGAAGCGGAAATAACGTGGCAACTAAAATAATTTCTAATTTTGCCGACCACGTACTCTTCAAAAGTCTATCCATTGACTATTATGATCCTTCTGTTGCTAACTCAAATTATAAATGAAATTACAGACCGTGCATAAGTACCTTATTCAGACAAGGGGATGACATGATTAATAAGTTGAGCGCCTCGTTCGATCTCACTGGATAAAATAATTTTACGGCCTTCTGAACTCATTTCAATTTCACAGAAAATAGTGGGAATAGGCAAAATAGATTTTGCATTTTCAGGCCATTCAATAATGATAATGGCATCTGCAGTAAAATAATCTTCAATTCCAATATCAAATAATTCCTGCGTGTTGCGCACGCGATAAAGATCAAAATGAAAAAGATGTCCTTGCCGCAAGGAATAAGATTCAACTAAAGTGAATGTGGGACTTTTTACTTGGCCCGAATATTCTAATCCCCGCATAATTCCGCGCACCAAAGTGGTTTTTCCTGTACCTAATTGTCCTTGCAAAAAAATGATATCGCCTAAACGCAAAAATTGTGCGAGACGCTGGCCAAATTGCTGCATTTTTTCAGCATCTGCAATGAAAAAAGTAGTTTGCATAGCTAACTCACGTTAACTGGGGTTGACTAATTGGCGCATGTAAGTAAAGACATCGGTCGCTAATAATCCGCGTTCTCCACCACCCGCTTCTACCGCCAAATCACTCGCACGCGCATGAATATAAACGCCAATTTCGGCTGCTGTGAAAAGATCTAAACCTTGCGCGACAAAGCCACCAATAATTCCACTTAACACATCTCCCATACCACCACTCGCCATACCCGGATTACCTGCATGGCAAATACCTACAATATCATTGCTGCCTTTTACTAAAGTACCAGCGCCTTTTAATACAACGACGCCGCCATATTTCTTTTGTAATTCTTGGACAGCGCTAAATCGATCAAGTTGGAGGTCTTGGCAGCTGGTGTCTAACAATCTGGCGGCTTCGCCAGGATGCGGTGTGAGTATCCAGTTACTGTTATAGCGTGGATGTTCGCTTAACAAGTTTAATGCATCAGCATCAAGCAATTTAGGCAGCGGCGATGCAAGGGTCTTAAATAATAAACCCTCGGCCCAGGGACTTCGACCTAAGCCAGGTCCAATGACCACAACAGTTGCCCGCTCTAATAAAGGCTCCAATTCATCGGCTTCTGCCACTTGATGGCACATAATTTCCGGGCGTGAACTACTGACTACCGGCACATGTTCCGGTCGTGTCGCAACTGTGACCAGGCCTGCCCCTGCGCGTAAGGCCCCTTCGGCAGCCATACGCACCGCTCCACCCATACCATAATCACCCCCTATAACTAATACGTGTCCATACAAGCCCTTATGGCTGTCTCGAGGACGCTTAGGTAGGACTTGGCGTACTTGATCCCATGAGATGATTTCAGCAGTCGCATTCACTTTCTGGTACAAGTCTTGTGACAAGTCTAATTGGGAAACGATAATTTCACCGCAACGACCTGGACCTTTACTCGTGTAAAAACCCTGTTTGAGGCCGATAAAAGTGAGGGTGACATCAGCATCAATAACGGCACCGTGAATGCTGCCGGTATCTGGGTTCAAGCCAGAAGGAACATCTAGTGAAAATACATCATTATTCTGTTCATTGATGGTGTTGATAAAGCTGGCATAAGGCTCTCGCATTTCACCACTAAAGCCCGTCCCTAATAAGGCGTCTACGATAACATCGCTATCGAAGGGTAATCCAGGCTCATATCGTCGTATATCGACTCCAATCGACTTCGCTTCTTCCGCTGCTTGTAATACCGTACCTATTAAATCGGATTCATCAAATAAAGAATAAATACTGACTCGATGACCGCTCTCATGCACCAGGCGCGCGAGGATATAACCATCCCCGGCATTCTTACCTTTCCCGGCGCAAATGATAACTTTCTCGGCATGAGGCCAGCGTTGCTGGAGAACGTTGAAGGCAGCCAGCCCAGCGCGCTGCATCAATTGGTATTCATCAATACCTGCATCAATCGCCAATCCCTCGAGCTCGCGGATCCGGCGATTATCATACAGTAATGACATTCGCACCTCTTCTTAACTTGGAAAGAGGACGGATTCTACCTAAAAAATTTCTGGAGTTACAAATATTTCTATCCGCCATTCAACCTATATTACACAGAATAATAATCCGTTTTCGATTTTTCTTCACCTTAAAAGTGTAAATAGCTACAATTAGGCACAATTTGTGTATGCGGAGCCCAAAATGGATAGACCCCTACTCGTTCTACCGGAAGGTCATCAGAATCTGTTATTGCATTCCTGCTGTGCGCCTTGTGCCGGCGAGATTATGGAAAACTTGGTGGAGTCCGGTATCCAATACACCATCTTTTTTTATAACCCAAATATTCACCCGCAAAAAGAGTATCTTATTCGTAAAGAAGAAAATGTACGCTTCGCCGAAAAACATGGCGTGCCTTTTATTGATGCCGACTATGACGTTGAAAATTGGTTTCTTCGCGCCAAAGGTATGGAAAATGAACCCGAACGTGGAATTCGTTGCACGATGTGTTTCGATATGCGTTTTCAACGCACAGCTTTATATGCTCATGAAAACGGATTTAATTTAATTTCCAGTACCTTAGGTATTTCACGCTGGAAAAACATGGAACAAATTAATGATTGCGGAGTGCGGGCTGCTTCCCATTATGCCGGGATGAGCTATTGGACTTACAATTGGCGCAAACAAGGTGGGTCACAACGCATGATTGAATTATCCAAACGCGAAGCATTCTATCAACAAGAATACTGTGGTTGTGTTTATTCAATGCGAGACACTAATCGTTGGCGCTTACAGAACGGACGCGAACGAATTAAAATTGGCGTGAAATATTATAATAATTCGGATGAAGAATAATATTAGCGGGTCAGCTCGCCGCGTAAATTCATTTGAAATTGCTGTTTAATTTCATCGATTTTTAAATCGCAGCTAAATAAATAATATAATTTTCCAATCACGGCCTCCATCGTCATATCAAATGAACTCACAAAACCTAAATTTGCTAATTCATTGCCGACCGCATAAGTTTGCATATTCACCGTACCATGTGGACATTGCGTACTATTCACCAACATCACGCCGCGATTTTCTGCCCGTTTAAAAGCCTGCATTAATGCTTTATCTTCGGTAGGCGCATTACCGACCCCATAAGTTCCCACGATTAATGCCGCCAAATCATCCGAACACATTTTATCGACATAATCTGGGAATATGCCTGGAAATAATCGAATCGTCGCAATATTTATTTTTTTTATCTTTCGAATTTGAAATCCCTCTATCGGGGGCGATAACAATAAATGTTTATTCCAGCGAATATCCGTTTCGATTTTTGCAAGCGCTGAAAAATTAGGAGAATTAAAAGCATCGTAACGAACAGAGCTCGTCTTTTTAGTGCGATTACCGCGAAATAATACATCATGAAAAAATAAACCTACTTCATTAAATTCATGATGACTCGCAAGATAAAAGGTGTTAATCAGATTTTCACGCGCATCCGTTCTTACCGCTTCCAAGGGCAATTGCGCACCCGTAAAAATAATGGGTTTTGCTAGATTTTCTAACATAAATGATAATGCAGAAGCGCTGTATGCCATGGTATCAGTACCATGTAATATCACAAATGCCGCATATTTTTGGTAATAAGATTGAATATCTTCCGCAATTTTATTCCAAGTAGTGGGCGTCATATTTGCCGAATCAATTAAAGGTTCATATTCAATAACATCATAGTCTGGCATAGCATCTGAATTTAGCTCAGTTAAGTTCGCCATTAATTTAATAAGATGATTTTTTGCCGTGTTATAACCGCGATCTGTGGCATGCATCCCAATCGTGCCACCGGTATGCAGGACTAATATTTTTTTCTTCATAAACATTATTATAGTGCGAAAAATAGTTAATTTAATAGGCACTAGTTGGTCTTACATCTTCAAGCACTTATTATCTAACAACTTTTCAAGCAGCTTAAAACGGATTGCAAACAAAATAAGGAAAGAAATGCTGAAGACGTTAAGACAAATTCTTACAAACAGTAAAAAAAGTAAAATTGCTAAATTCAGCCTCGAAATCCCAACAGTCATTGGTGCAGAAGATAAACCCGCTATGGGCGAAGTAATATTTCATATTCCACCACGCGTCACTCATATTCGCTTCGCCAATACCCGAGGATCACTGGAATTTATGCCATGGGAGAAGATTATCCCCAAAACGACTGAGCATCTCGATCATGGGGATTTATAGGTGTTCAGAGTGCTGGCAAACCAGTATATGCCGAGGCGCTCTATAAAGATGGTTTAATGCATGTAAAATCCATTATTATTCAAGGTTGGAAGGACCTCGAAAGGCCGGTATAAAACAATTTCCTATGGATCATATCGGTTGGCCGCAATCCTCAAATTTTCTACTTCAACACCATTTTAGAGAGCACGCGCACGAATGGGCGAGCTATGATGACACTTACGGAAATGTTTGGTATCCCATGTATTGGCATCCAGATGGATACGCTTGGAATTCGCATTTTGAACGGGGTCCAGATAAAAACGAAAAACCGGTGACTTGTTTAGCCATGCACAGTTATTTTCGTTGGTATTATCCCCAACTTAAATGTGCAAAGCTCAATGGAATAAATTTCACCTGTGAGTTAGCTTTTGAGGGCGATTTAAAAGACGCAACTGCACATTTCTTTGTTTTAATTCTCGATAGCTGCTTAAAAGGGAAAATTATAGATTCTTCTGGACGCTACCATCAACATAACCCACTTAAATTAATAAATCTTCCAGCAAATGGAGATTTTGCCACAACCAGCTTTATTATTGATGCCGAAGGATGGGAGGCTACTTATCGCCGTCACAAGAGAGATTTAAAAGATGGTGTGCCTCCAGACCTTAATTATGTCGAAGGTTTTGGTATCGCGTTTCATAATTTCGAAAAAGATGCCTTACCTGAGGTAATATTAAGATGTCGACGATGGGAATTTAAATTTTAAATGGCTTCAACTGCCCAAATAGGTAACTGAATTGAAATCGGTCGACTTAAAAAATCCAATAGCAATTGCACACGCTGTTGATCATCCATATTTTCAAAGACTGCTGTTTGACCGCTAAAGCAGCCATCAATGATTTGTACTTTTTGACCTTTAACAAACGAGGCTAAAACGTTTATGGACACAAATCCTTGCTCATCATGTTGTGTTTTCAAAAGATCAATGAGTTTGTTAGGAATCACCACAGGAGAACCATTAACTCTCAATAAATAGGAAACTCCACGCGTTCCCTCAACCGAGCGCCAATGGCCGGTATTTTCATCTAATTCCACAAATAAATAACGAGGAAATAAAGCAGTAATAACGACATCAATTTTTCGCGCATGTTTTCTTTGACGCTGATAACAGGGCAAAAAAACATTAAATCCTTGCCGTAATAAATGATCGGCTGCTAGCTGCTCGTTCTTTGATTTTGTATAAACAGCAAACCACTGCATAAATTAATTTCCCTATTGCGTTCGACCTAAGAGCTCATTGTACAGATCAACATATTTTTTTGCCATTTGGTCAGCGCTGAAAAGTCGATGATAACGAATTTCTGCTCGACGTCCCATTTCCGCTGCAATCTTAGGGTTATCCCACAAATATTGCATCGCCGTACGAAATGCTTCTGGATTACTTGGAGGTACAACTAAACCCGTTTCCGCATGCGCGTTAATATAACTCGTTCCGGTCCCAATTTCACTAGAGATCATCGGTTTTCCATACATAGCACCTTCCAATAAAGAAACACCAAAAGCCTCTGAACGCAAATGCGAAGGGAAAACTACGGCATAACACAACCGCATCAGCGCTACTTTATATTCATCAGGAAGAACTCCTGCAAAATATATATTCTGTAGTCCGAGTCGACGCGCGTGTTCTTTAAGCTCATTTTCTACAGGTCCGGATCCCACAATCACTATAGGAAAGTTAGTACCTTGCGCCGCATCTAACAGAATATGCAAACCTTTATAGTAACGAATAACCCCAACAAATAAGAAAAAGCGTTCGCCTAACCGAGAACGCCAATAATTTAACACTTCGACCGAAGGTTCTGGATAGGATTGCTTATTGATACCAATGGGAATTACGCTTGTTTTATAGCGATATTTATTCAATACCGGACTGCTAGCTAAATAATTAGGTGACGTCGCTACGATCTTATCTACACTATTTAAAAATTTCCTCTTCAATGGACGATACATTTTTAATAAAAATTTTTGTCGAATAATATCCGAATGATAAGTTACAACAGTTGGCTTTTTCAATTTTGTTGCGAAATGGACTATATCCATAAACGGCCACGGATAATGATAATGTATTAAATCAACTTTTCTGCTTAATTTTGCAAATTGAAAAAAAGATGAAATAGAAATTCCAGTTGAAGCAATTTGAAAATCCATACGTGCTCGATGCGCTAAATGATTTTCAATTTGAATCGTCCGAGAAACTTTTTTTGTTGTTAATGATAATACTTCTGCCGAAACACCATGCGCCGCTGTACCATGCACAATTTGATAAATAACCTGTTCGATTCCTCCCATAGTTTCAGGAAAGTAAGTTTTGTAAAAATGTAAAACTCGCATTAGATATTATCCATTTTCATCATAAATAAATGGTTTTCCATATAATATTCCATTGCAAATAACGTCTAGACCCTTATCTACTGTCGGCAATAAGGCATTCATTGATGAAAAATCATAAGCAAAGGGTACGAAATGCTTGAAACGTCGCGCAAAATCTACGGGAATCATGCGTCGGTGAAACAAATGATAAGCATATTGGCGCGCGCGTTTTACGCGCTTTTCATCTAATAAAACACCATGAGGTAAAGCATCTAACATTTGACGAAATTCATTTGGAGAAGTTGCATCGATCGTAAATCCTTTTCCACGCGCCCAGGCCTCTCCTGCTACTATAACTGGAATACCCCAACAGGGTAATTCAATCGCCATTTTAGTTCCATAAACTAATACCGTGTCACAGTGTTGCATTAATGCATAAGTATTGATGGGAGTATCGGCATTCACAATACATATATTTGCGGGTAACTTAGGAAAACGTGCATGGATTTCATCCACTGCTCGTTGACGAGAAGGCACAGACCCTAATATTTCAGCCGGATGAATTCGAATTAATAATTGCAAATCGCGGCGTTGAATAAAATATTCAACCGTAAATAACAGCCATTCCAGTATGGAATTAAAAGCATTATGTCGAAAATGTAATTGCGCATCCCACATAACATTCGTCAATAAACCAATAATCGGCCGACTGAAATCAAGGTTCAATTCTTGAATTTGTGTAAATAAAAAATTATTATGTCTTTGAAATGTTATCCAATCATTTCCACCTTCTCGTCGCGATTCTAGATAAGTCATCACCTGCTGTTCTTTGTTAGCATCTAAATCAATATTTTCCCAAATCTGACAAGGCTCATCGATCATGGTTTTATGGTAAGTATCATCGTGACTAAATATGTAGGAACGATCTCGATAAGCAGGATGCCAATTCACCACAGCAACTCCAAACTGTCGACAAACATCACCCACAATACCTTGGGGCACATAAATACCGTGATGAAACACGACTCTGTCAAAGTGATGTGTTGTTAGAAGACGTTGCAATATTGCTGTCGTGATTAAAGAGGCTCGCAAGTATTGACGCAAAATAGACTTACCATGCACTTCTCCTACAATATCACCCCGTCCGAAAAATCTTAATGTTCCCGCCACGGCATGTTCACCCACTGCAATTCCGCGCCAAATTATTTTACTTAAATCGTTATCGTGAACTTTTTTAAGCACCTCTTCTATTTCAATTTCATCTTCTTTAATTAACCATTCGCTGTAAGAAATAACACTAACATCTAGTTCAGCAAACATTTTTTTGGCGGGTTTAAAACAAGTGCCGCATAATGGCTGAGCCCCTTCTTTTAATAACCGCGCCTTTGGAAATAGTCTTAAATCGCATTCTTGGCAGGCAGGCAATATCCCATCACACAATAAAACTTTAATTTCCGCACCTCTTATTTTTAAAGCAGCTGCTAATACACTTTCAAAACCACTCATCGACCAATGCGACCCCGTTCCGGTAGCAAATAAGATTTTTGGTGAAGTGGAATTAAAATGCAGAAATGGTTGCTCAGCCAATAACTTTTCCCAGCGAGGACGTGCTGGCATAAACGGTCGGATATGACGTAACAGGCGTTGAACACGATAATGTGAATGAAATTGAGAATAGCATTGTTTTAACAGCTTAATTAAAATTGTCAAAGTCCCAACGCCTGAAAAAAATGTTTTGTATCGTCCAAGGACTCCATAATTAACCACGGATTATACTGCGCTAATGCATTTTTATCGTAATTTCCCGTACAAACTGCCAATGTTTTTGCTTTAATGGCATTCGCACAATGAATATCGTGTGGAGTATCTCCAATAATAAAAAATTGTTTTTGATCTGCGTAACCTAAATGTTGCTCCACAATTTTTACTGCATGCTCTGCAATCGATATGCGATCAGAAAAATTATCTGAAAAAGCGCCTCCTTGAAAATATTCAGCTAAACCATAGTGAGATAATTTTGCTTTGGCACCACGCGCAGTGTTTCCTGTCAACAGCATTGAATAAACATAAGGCATCGTTTGTAGCTGATTTAAAATATCGATAATACCGGGCATGACATAGCCGCGACGAGTCGGTAAACAATCTGCGAGTCTATCTTCATATCCACATAAAAGCTGTTGAATAACTGCTGAAGAAGATTCCCCACATTCTTTAGCTAACGCAGTTGCAATTTCAACGTCAGTTAATCCCGCAGTCGGATATTCATCTAACGATAAATATTTTCCGGAAAAAGCTAAGAACGAGCCTTCCCATGCTGCAATACCTGCACGCGCTGTCGACAGTAAAGTGCCATCAATATCCCAGCATAAAATAGTTTTAATCAATTGGTTGTCAGACATGCGTCTTCCATTTTCTCAAGTTCATTCCATTTCAGCATGTGATCTTGAACAATAGGTTTTACTAAAATGCGATTAACCAAATTTTCAAGCTCAAACGGCGGAATACCACCACCTGGAATTTTAATCGCAAGATCATCTTCTGTTAAAACATGCCCTGCTGGCAAATCACGCTTCGCCACTATACTTTTACTCATTTTTTCCAATGGAGCTTTTTCACTTTCATATACTTTTTTAATTCCATCACCTAAAGCTGTGTATACCCTTTTTAAATCTCGCACCATTTTACGCATACCATCTGGTTCCAACGAGAATTTATGGTCTGCCCCTTTCATGGCTCGATTAAGCGTAAAATGCTTTTCAACAACTCGAGAACCTAGCATATAAGCAGCTACCGCCATTGCGATACCACTATCATGACCCGAAAAACCAATTACAGTAGCAGGAAATGCTTGTCGTAAAGTTTCAATAACACGCAAATTAATTTCGGACCATTCCGGAGGATATGCTGCGGTACATTGTAAAATACAAAGCTGCGGATTAATCGGCATAATGGCGTCATATGCACGCTGGATATCTTCCATGGTGCCACCGCCCGTGCTTAAAATAATGGGCTTATTAAATCTTGCAACATGTTTTAATAGTGGAATAGAACGTAAGTCACCTGAAGCAATTTTAAATGCAGGCGGGTCTAATTTCATTAGAAAATCTGCGCTCGGAATATCAAAAGCAGTCGCGAAAAAATCTAAACCCAGTTCGTTAGCAAATTTTTGTAACTCAACATAAGCATCCCACCCAAATTCTAGAAACTCTCTATGCTCGCCATAACTACCACCAAAGCTATTAGGATTATCATACGGTCGGTTATACGCATCTTGAGTGAAGAGGGATTGATTATCTCGCTTTTGCAATTTTACAGCATTTACCCCTGCTTCTTTTGCAGCAATAAATAGTTGACGAGCTTTTTGTAAATCACCTTGGTGATTATGACCAATTTCGGCAATAACATAACAACCACTTGCATCATTGATAACATAATCCCCAATTGTAACTTGACGTACGCTTTCGAATGTAAAATTCATTCTATTCTCTCCTTAGTGGTTATTAAATCGTAATAGTTGAGTAAATATTTTTTTGATTGAAGCTGTTAAATATAACTGTTTCGATATTAATCGTGTCTAACCCATGTGCCGTCAAAACTTCATCATTGGTACCACAAACCGGAATTTCATTAATTCCAAAATGCTGCATTGGGATTTTATTAGTATGCTTCCCTAAAATTGCCGCGATTTGTTGACCTTGTCCTCCAGCAATTTGATGATTGTCTAAAGTAAAAATTATTTTACAGCCGGCAATTATTTCCATTAACCATTTTTCATTTATTTGATTTAACCATGGCAAATTAATTAAACGCACAGATATTCCACGTTGATTTAAATTTAAGGCTGCATGCCATGCTTTGGTCAATAAAATGGGGCCATAAGCAAATATCGCAACATCTTTGCCTTCTCGCAATATAACTCCTTTCCCAGCTTCCAACTGATAATTTTCGGGAAGCGAATAAGGAATTTCACACGGAATGGAAACGAGACGCAAATAGCTCGGACCGTTTGCTTTATTAAGACAATAATTCAAACCTAAATGAACTTCTGCCTCGCATGAAGGCTCAAACATTTCTAAACCTGGAATTGCGCTTAAAGCAGCAATGTCACGAACCGCTTGGTGTGAATGACCAGGGCCTCCCGGAACGACACCTGCTAAAGATCCCACGTAAACAATACGCGTTTTTTCCGTGGCATTATTATAAATTTGCTCGTTCGGACGTGCACTCAAAAAACAGGCGAATGAATGTACCACCGGCAATAAACCCATCAATGCCATTCCTCCTGCTTGCGACACCATATCTTGTTCCGCAATACCACATTCAACTAAACGTTCTGGAAAAGTTTCACGAAAGGGAATTAAGCCAGTATCTAAAATAAGGTCGGCGTCTAAAGCTACAATTTTCGGGTTTTTTTCAGCTTCTGCGATTAAAGCTTTTGAATATGCAAGAATTAAACGCTCCGCAGTAGGTAAAGGTTTTTTTAGTTGCGAAATATTATTCTCAATATTAAGCACTAAATGTTTCATATTCGCTTTTTGTAGGTCTTGATTAACTTTATCAACTAATTCATCTAAAGCTTTTGCGTACAACGCATGGTCTGGTGCTCCGCTATGAAAACGATAGAGAGCAATATCTGAATCAAGACTAGTATGTTCCATAAAAGAAACACCGCGTCCTTTAATCGTGTCAGCAATTAAAATTTTCGGTTTATTATTAATATCTCTAAAATGCGTAAATACGTCTGCTAAAGATTGTAAATCATGACCGTTGCAACGCTCCACGTGCCAACCAAATGCCAAAAATTTGGCGACTAAATCTCCAAGATCGCTGGTAGTACTTACAAATGTATCGGATTGTAATTGGTTATGATCGACAATGACGATTAAATTATGCAGTTTATTATTGGCCGCAGAAATAAGTGATTCCCATATTTGTCCTTCTTGTAATTCGCCATCACCTGTCATTACAAAAATATTACCGGATTTTCCTGTTGTTTTTCTTGCATAGAGCATACCTTTTGCTTTTGAAATTCCCATTCCTAACGAACCCGTATTCGTTGCACAAACTGCAACATTCACATCCGGATGACCTGGTAATCCCGTAAGACGACGCAATCCATGTATTTTTTCAAATGGTAAACGTCCTAACCCAATCATCGCCGCGTAAAAACCAGGAGCATCATGACCTTTGGAGGAAAAGAAAATATCTTCAGCTTGCATTTCTTCCAGATGCAACCAAGACACAATATCCAAACTCGAAAAACTACTTCCAATATGACCAGAACCGGAGCGTGCAATCATATACAAGGCATTAATACGTGCCATATTCGCAAATAAAGTGTTTTTAAAAATAGAGTCGGAAATTTTTAAAATTCGTTCAAACTCATTTACGCCAATATAAGCAAGACCATTTTCCAATGCCTGACTGACTTGTTCACCCATATCGAAAAATCCTTAATTTTCTAATAATTCCTGTAAATAAACAGCTGGTAAAGAAACGTCACTCCGCGCGAGGTAACATTCGGCGAGCATCCAATCGTCGGGAGTATTAATATCAAATCCTTCTAAAGCTTCTGTAATAAAAGGTTTGAATACGTGCCCTCCTATCGTACGTCCCTGTAATACCACACGCGTCCATGCCATTTCAAGACTAGCATTTTGCACAAAAACTTCGGGCAGCGCTGCATATTGATTACTATGCCACGGCTGTTCGACAGGAGTTAACGGCATTAATGGGAACATTCGAGAACCACGCAAGACCCACATTTTCCCCGGATGTTGCTGACATTTTTCTACCGCGCGCAATGAATCAATTGAACGATCAGAAAGAAATTCAAACCATGCTCGACGTATCGTTTTAGCCTGTCTAAAGGGACTAGTTGGACGAAGTAGACTAAAACAATCAAAATCCTGACCCTGCACATGTAATTGCTGTAAAGTAAATTCAACCCAATCAATATCAGGCGAAGTTGCCGTGGCCAAATGTGCCGGTCGTAAAAAAGGAACTTCAGCACCATAAGAACGCGCTAATTCTGCATATTGTTCTGAATCAGTAGAAACAATAATTTTATTAAATATACCTGATTCCAGCGCTGCGCCAATTGTGTAAGCTAACAATGGATGCGACCCCAATAATTTTATATTTTTATCCAGAACCCGTTTAGAACCCGCACGAGCTGGAATTAAAGCAATAATTGATGGTTTAGTCACAAGTTCCCTTTAATTTTATTTTCTAAACATGATTAGGCAATACATTAAAATAGATATTTTTCAATTCCGTATAAATATCTAATGCCTCAGTCCCTGGTTCGCGAGTGCCATTTCCAGATTGTTTTAACCCACCAAATGGCATATGCGGTTCACTTCCAAAAGTTCCGCCATTAACAGTAGCAACACCAGATTGTACCGCCTGCACAAATTGCAGTGCACGATGATAATTTTGCGTATGAATTGCTGCAGTTAAACCATAACTCGAAGCGTTCGCTAAATTCAACGCCTCTTCGAAATTTTTAACGCGATATAATACGGCTATTGGCCCAAACAATTCACAATTCGAAATTTCGCTGTCAACATTCACATTTTCTAATAAGGTCGGCGCCACATAAAAACCATTTGCATGTTCAGAATTTTTTAATCGCGAACCACCACATAAAATTGTAGCACCCTCATTTTTAGCTTTATTTACCGCATTTAACATACGTTCAAGAGAGCGCACATTAATGACGGGGCCTAAATTATCTTGATCTGAATTACCGATTCGTAATTGTTCGGTTGCTGCAATTAATTTTGTAACAAACTCTTTGTAAATCGCATCAAATATAATTATGCGACTTCCTGCAGCACAACGTTGTCCTGCATTACTAAAGGCAGAAAGAATGGCCCAATGTACTGCTTGATCTAAATCAGCATCATCACATACGACGAAAGGATTTTTACCACCTAATTCGAGTGAACATTTTAATAAACGTTCCCCGGCAATTTTTCCTATCCAACGCCCTACTTCGGTTGAGCCAGTAAAACTGATGACATCAACTTGTGCTTCAGAGACTAACGACGCACCCACCACTTGGCCGAAGCCTTGTAATACATTTACGACACCTGCCGGTAATCCCGCTTGCCTTAGAATATCCGCAAAAATAAGTGCGGTTTTGGGAGTATCTTCTGCTGCTTTTAACACTACCGTATTTCCGCAAATTAATGCAGGAAATGTTTTCCAGGCGACATTCGCAATTGGCGTATTTGCCGCGACAATTAATGCTGCCACTCCACAGGGCTGGCGAACGATCATGTTATAACGATTTTCAACGCCACTGGTGGTGGTTCGTGAATATAAGCGTTGACCCTCGCCTGCGTAAAATCGGCCTAATGCGATAGCTGCATCTGTTTCGCCTAAAGCATCCTTTAAAGATTTTCCCGTTTCGGCTGCTACAATTTCTGCAATGCGTGAACGTTCTAATTCCATTAAATTACATGCGCGAAATAAAAATAATCCGCGTTGTACGGGAGGCATTAAAGACCATTGAGTTTGCATACGACGAGCATGCGACACCGCACTTAGAACATCGCGAATATCCGAAGAAGCTACGCGCCATAAAAGTTTTCCATCATGAGGGGACAGCTTATCAAAATATTCGCCAGACTGAGCCGGCGCGATTTGGTTATCAATAAAATTTCCGACCTCACATAATTCTAAATTACTCGCTAAAGTCACCATGCGGTCCATCCTCCATCTACAATTAAATT